>Ga0247611_10003831_pt1 | contig 21718 bp, 10 predicted proteins | sample 177DNAGHGhighgp2_FD_192422 | JGI IMG/M metagenome (GOLD analysis project Ga0247611, IMG submission 192422) | Sheep rumen microbial communities from Palmerston North, Manawatu-Wanganui, New Zealand - 1770 DNA GHGhigh gp2 | ecosystem: Host-associated > Mammals > Digestive system > Stomach > Rumen... | reverse complement strand
CTATGAATTTATTGTCATGGAATATGGATATCAAATTAATGGAAATCAAAGTCTTAGATATTTCAAAAACGTTAAACCTGGTGATATCACAGCATTTCATGTGATCACTGATTTAGAATTATATGAGGCAAACCCACCAACAGAATCAACATATTATGTCACTAACCCACTTGATGAAAATGATACAACGACATTGCCCAGATTTAACGTTGATTTCACAATTGATGAATCCGGTACAGTATCACCATTAAGTACATCATCAGGTACATCTTCAGCATCTACAACATCAACTACATCAACTACGACTGCATCTACTGCATCAACAACATCAACTACAACGACCACTACTTCATCTTCAGTCGATGCGATCACAACAAAATACACCATTGATCAATCCACAATGGTTGATAATTGGACGATCTCAGTCGTTGATCAAAACTTTACGGATTTCTCTGAAACAATATTAGGTCATGTATATGGAATTGGCATGTCAAAATTAAATGAGAGATCAGATATCGAAACAGAGGGATCCACCTATGATCCCAGGTTTTTAGGCTCAGCTTCAACAAATGAAGTGTTATGGAGACATAGTGCTGACCAAAATGTGTCAACTGATGATACAATAGATTTTCCAATTTATTATGGTCATTATGTATATGATAGAGATTTGATCCAGATGAATCCAAAAGTTGTTGAACAATGTTTCAGCTATTCAATGTATAAATTAGCCAGAACTCCTGCTAAAACTGAGAAGGGTGCACGATTATCATTATCTGGGGGAGCAGATATTAGTTCGACAACTACTTCTAATTTGAAAACATGCTCAGATCTAATTACTGAAATTAATTTCCCATTATTCTATCGCATATGGAACAATATCAAGAATTATGGTGGTCCAGATTTTGCAAGTGATTATGTTGGTAAAGACACAGGTAATACCAACGATTCCCCATCTACCAAACCCCCATTAGGACTTGATCATTATGAATATGGACAATATCGTTTACCGGTTTATCCTAGGATTGGTAATTTGATTGTATTTTCTGATCATGCCTTTGTTACAACATGTCATCGAATCCATTATCCTGATACACGGATATGTGGTGGTGTAGATCTATATCATCCATATGAAGACGGACAAAGACACTCACAACAGACATTATATGACTCAACATATCAAAGTACCATCTCAGCACCACAGCATGTTTATGCGTTATTCATCATCACAAAGATTGAGTATATTGATATTGTGAATGTTACTGGAGAAATAGAGTGTGATCAGAATGGTAATCCTTTATTGAGTAACTTAGAATCAGAGGGATATGTTTATACAAACCATCCATATTTTGGAAGCTATTTACCATTGATCAAAGAAATGACGATCAAATGTGTATGGAGTGATCAATCATATGATGTATTGACAAATACACAAGGATGGAAAGCTGGTGATGTGTTATCTGGAAAGATGTTGGTGAATACATGGTCATCTGAATTTGAAAGTGATGCCACCTCATCAACCAATCGTCTACGGGATCAATTAGGTAATATTATACCAGCTGAATATGACACACAAAGTGACAGTTTTGAACCATATTATGGGGAATTATCATGGAGAACCACGTGAAGAATTATGTGAGAATTTTGAATAATTAGGAGGTTGATATATTATGTCAGAATCAAAAGAATATTTGCTTAACGATTCAATGAAAGTGGAAGATCATGTTAACGATCTTCCATTTGCAGAATTATCATCTAATCAATTCCTGAAGGGAATTATTAATATTAAACGACGTAACAAGATCACAGGTGAAGAGATTGATTGTGGGACATCCCACAATATCATTACCATTTCTGGATATCAATTCATCATGATGAAGATGTTTGGATTGTTTCTTGATTCATCGCATGGTAAGATTACCGATAATCTGACACGTGACACAACTGTTGCAATGCCAGATTTGAATGAACAAATGAAGATTGGTGTAAACCCAGCTGACATATTGCATAATCCAGATTCTCACAGTATCAATGGTTATTCTGTCATGGAAGATGATATTGCTGTTAACCACATTTGCCAAGGTTTTATGGTTGGTAATGGCGGAGCTGGAGAAGATGTTGTTACAACAAAGAATACAGCTTATAACTTTATTAATCTTCGTCATCCTATACCATTTCAGCAATCTTTATCATTAGATGCATCAATTGCTGGAAAGTATGTTGGATGTTATTTTGGAACTGATAATACGGATACAACAACTTATGCAAAGTCTATGTACATCAAAAAGTTTGATGCAGTTCCTAAAATCTATCATTCATGGTGGGTAGATGGACAACGTTGGGATTATGTCGATCCAATCCAAGCAACTGATCTTGGCCCAAGTGCCACAGCTGGTGCACCAAAAACAAATCGTATTGAAACATATGTAGAATGCAAATTGTCTCTCAGTGATACCGATTGTCAATCTTACTTTGAAAATGCGGGGACACATGAGGCTGCAATGATTAATGAGATTGGTCTTGTGGCATTTGATACAGTTCCTGGTGCAAGAACAGTTGTAGAAAATTGTTATACTAAGAAGATTCAAGACTTCTTGAAGATTGTTTACACACCAAAGGGAACACAGACAACAACCGCTGATCAAGATAATATTGCATTACAATTAGCTCGTGAAATTAAAACCATTCTCAAAGAAGTGATCAGCGATGCTCAAAATCAGATCACACAAACCAATTTGATCAAGTTCTGTAATTCAATTCCTGATTTACCAGACGGAACAATCATGAATGGCTGTCTTGTATATAATGATGAAGATTATTTACCACCTGAACAAGGTGTTATTGTGAATTCAGCAATTGGTTCTGAGTTTGGTATGGATGATATGGAAATTGTGACATATGTGAAGCTCGATTATACAGCATTACAATCACTATTTAGCAATGATAATAATCTTGGTGTACAAGCATACTATAATCAGAATGACACATTGCAATATACAGTCGATAGCTTCATTAAACACACACAAGAATCATCTATGGTAAACTTAACTGGAGATGAAGCACAACGTATCAAGTTGATCACATACTATACATTCAATTCCATTCCCATTTCTAAAAACTGGGAAATCTTGATCAACTATCGTATTTATGCAAACTAATAAAGAGGATGTGATGGTGATGGATATTAATCATGAAAATGAATTGAAAATGAGAGAGGAATATTCAAATTCCATTCTCGATAATGTAGCAACTGTGATTGGATATACTCGGCATATTCATTGGACAACGGTAAGGATTCAAATCAATATGGAACCAAAACCATCACAACGTCCTAGATTGTCTGGATATCGAGTTTACGTTCCGGGGGCATACAAAAATACAGCCTTTTTCCACAAGAATGTTTTACCAACATTGGGTGATTTATGGATTGAAACTCCTTGCAAAACTAAGATCGATATTTACGTACGAACACCTGCATCCTTTTCAAAATCACAAAAGATGTTAGCGGAGATGAAGATTCTTCGTCCTTGGGCACATCTTGGTGATATTGACAATTTTGAAAAGGGGGTACTTGATGCGATGCAAGGAAATAAGAAGCGTAAACATGGTGGAATTATGGCGGATGACTGCTTGGTGATTGATATGGAATCTCATAAATATTATTCTATTACACCCCGATATGAAGTAGAAATCACATATATGAATCAGATTCCAGAGTGTATTAAAAAGATTATGAAGATTATTCCCAGACCAAAAGAAGATTAAATGGATGGGGCAATTAGCCCCATCCCTATAAACGCTTTCATAAGTGCATTGATAATTATATTATCGAATGGCTAATTAAATAAACATATAAGGAGATGATTAATCATGGCTAGGAGTGATTACAACGATTGGCTGAATAGTAATCTTGGTTCTTCCGAAGAGGATCTTGATACTTCTGCGAAGGCCATCGGTAATATTAAAGACCTACATGATACAACCCTTGGTAGATTCATTAAGGGTTACAAGAAAGGAAAGAGTACGAAGTCGGTCATCGGTATGGCTTCCAGAAATACATTTGAATTTCCCGTATTCTGTTCCAAGAGTGTTCCTTTGGATTATGCAACTGCAACCAATCAGTTATTGGAACAGCTTTATGCGGCATATGTTCAGATGGCAATTTCTCAAAATCCCATCGTTGATTCTAAGAGTTTGAAACATGGTGGATTCTTATCAAGCTTCCAAACAAATACCACAAAGTATGTGGAGTATACTGACATGTCATATGCTCACGAAGCTTGTCATAATGTCATCGTGACAGAGAGTTATGAATTTGAATTCAATATGTTGAATTGTTCTGATGCAGATGCACAAGAGATTCTGGAATGTATGGATTATGAACCATTATCCGAATTTGATCATTTTTTCCAAGAAGCTGGTGGTGTTCGTCGTACAAAACGAGAAGAAGATGAAGAGGAGATCAATAACAATAGCAGAGATGGAGCAGGTCAAACTGAAAAATCAACCAAGATTGACAATGTCACAACACGAGTTCCTGGAGCAACAACCAGACGTGATAATGCAACAAAAGCACAATTGACAAAGCGTCAATTAGAAAAGGCAACATCTGATTTGAGCGATAATGATGAATTGGATGATTCTGATTATGGCAGAGATGTGATCAATCGTCGTCGTAAAGCACAATACGATGCTGATAAAGCGGAATGGGATTTAGATCCAGATGATATTGGACGTTTCGGTCCCAATGCAAAAGATGCAAATGGTAATGAATTATCCAATTCAGCACAACGTGAGACACATAATCGTCGTCGTAAAACAAAAGCAGAAGCGGACAAAGCTGGTTATGAAGCAGAAATCAAAAAACGTGATCTTGCAACATATGGTCGTAAGGAGAAGGATCGTCAAGAAGAACACAAACAGAAGATGATGACTCGTGCTCCTGAAGTGTTGAAAGAAGAGGACATGCGTAAGGTTAATTCCATGAAACCGTTATTGATGAAACTTCAGATGCGTGTGAAGAATGCAAATGGTAATGTTGCAGATAACCCCGTGGAATTCATTGTTGGTGTTCATACACATTGTCGTTTGATTGAACCTTCCTCATTACCTGATATGGTAAAATTCCCACTGAAAGAGATGAATGCGATCACCCGCCATGTGAAATGGAAAGCTGGAGAACTCCGTTTCATGCGAGATCTCGTATTCCAAATCAAGGAAAAGAAACAAACCGCAATCGATTCACGTGATCCCAATCGTAAATGGTATCGTCGTCTATATGAATTGGCACATGAAAAGGGAGATGCTAATGTTGCTTATGATTTATCTGGTAATAGGACGACTGGTTTAATTCCAAATGCGACAATTTTGATGACAAATGGTGATGTGGAGAATATCAAAGCATCTACGAAATTGGATGTATTAAAACCATCATTGGCGAAGAAACTTTGTAATGAACTATTCCTCATGGCATTGGTTGTGATTGATCAAGATGCAGAATCCATTAAATTGTTCATTCCTGATAAGTATGCAGACTGGGAAGTTCATTCCTTAGCATCCGTAGAAAAGCAATTGGCTGAATTGTCAACGGCTGGTTCTAAGACACGTGATCTGTTTAAGATGTTGAAGTAATCAAGAGGTGATAGGAAATGGCAGATATTAACAAAATTGTCAATAGACCAAGTGCAGAAAATACAAAGGGTGGAATCGATAAAAAAGGTGAAATGGAAACTTCTAAAAGCGATATTGAAAAAGAACTGATGGAGACGATGCATGAATTAGACCGTATCTATGGATCAAAGAGTTCTGATGAATATCGTATGGCTGGGGATATTACCAAGTCACCTGTTTATGACGAAATCGAATCACAATTAGCAAATCTTTCTACATTAAAGAATTATCCAAAGAAAGATGCGCAAGCATATGGAAATATGTTTAACTCATTACACAAGCCACTGTACAAGAAAATGGTAACTGAGTTTATCAAGAAACCCAATGAGAAAAACATTACATTTACTGCAATCTTTACTGCTGGATATCGTTTATTAGTAGCTGATCTTGCAATGATCTATGCTTCAACCGAAGCGACCGAAAACGGAATTGTATTTGTTCCGGGTAAGATGACCCCGAATGCACATAATCGTGAATTCATTAACAGTTATAATCAGAACATGGAAGATGAATACAATAAAGCACTTCGTGCATTTGGTAAGAAACCCCACATGCAAGTACAACAAGAAGCAGCATTGATGGGTGCCATTGGTTCTGCAGCAACAGCACTTGCTGCATTTGTACAAGCACATGAACTGATTCCGATCACTGCATTCTTCCGTGATGTATTCGATAAAATCTTTGGTGCTCGTAAAGATTTAAATCCCGTATCATTTATCAATCATAAATTGACACAGAGTTATGATCGTCAAGTTGAGGAATTTAAATCTGTACAAAAGCTTTATGAAGCAAATAAAGAAGCTTATGAGGAGTATAAGGCATCTCCCCATCGTCGCATGTTGGTGGAAGCACGATATATCAAGAATATTAAATTGTATAATATCAAGATGAAGAATCTTCAAGCAAAGTTGAAACACTTCGACTCTCGTGCAATGGCAGAAGCAGAGGAAAAGGCTGCAAAGATGCGTGCACAGAAGATGGAAGAACGTCGTAAAGAACGTGAACAAAGAAAAGCCGAACGTGATAAAGCTAAACCAGCACCAAATCCTAATACAAAACCAACACCATCAAACGATACACCATCAGAACCAAAAGAAGAACCACCGAAACAAACAACTGAAGCACCTAAACCAAAACCAAAGCCTGTTGATACTGGAGATTTTGATTTCTAAATAATATATGATATTGGGGGCCGAATGGCCCCCATATTTGCATCAATTATTTTGAAGCTATGTATATATATGATTAATATGATATAAAGAAACAAATCTTAATCATATGCATATTTATATGCGTCAATAGATGTGCATATCAAAACAAATTTAGACGCATTAAGAAAGGAGTGGTCATATGACTACTAAGAAATTTTTCGAAAACATTTTGACAAAGTGGCAGGATGTATTGTCCCATGTCGGGACATATATCGCAATTCCTACTGAGAGCGGACTCATCGTTCGCTACACTCATACCCTCTTTGAAGAGGGAGAAGTGACTATCACAACGACGGTCAGCTTCTCCCGCAATGTCGAAGTATTGGAAGGTGCTGACGGAATTACATTCCGTATCTTCCATGATGAAAAGTGTACGAACATCGTACACTTTGACCCGATTGAAGCAATCGGTAGAACCGAGCTCCGTGAAGATGAACTCGGTGATATCGATTGTATGCTGATGGGCTCATTAATGGAGCTCATTGGGATTGATTGGAAGGATTATTCGAGTTTAACATTCAAAGATGTGGCTAATAAGATGGAATACATCATCGATAAATACGGTGATGTTTATGATCTCACCACCGAGGAAGGTATTGCTTTGGCCCAAGAAGATGAAGCAAATGAGAGGGCAAACTCGTTTGCCAACTTCATCAAGGGAATAATCGACAAGACTCTCGAAGATGAAGATGAAGATTAAAATGTTTTCAACACAATGCAGCTCTCACACTCGAGCTGATGTTCAATAAAGAGTGAACTGGGGATTGGGGAGTCGCTGATGGATGGCTGCTCCCCGGATGATCCCCGCAATTATTTTTTCTTTTTTTATCATGGAAACATACATATTGTTTAATTGAGAGAGGTGATCATATGACAAAATCTTATCAAATGATACAAGAGATTGCATTGTCCTTGTATCATTATTATATGAATTATAAACGATTTCCAAATTCAATTATCAATCCAGACACATGTGATCGATTTACAGTATATTTAATGCGGTTATTTGAGTCTCAGTTCCCTTGGTTTCAGTTTGACCAATCAGATTCATCATTAGGTAGGATTATATTATTTGAAGATCCACTCACAGATGGATATGATTTGGATGATACAAATATACAATTCTATGACATAATGAAATCCTTAATCGATTTTCCAAATGTAAACCGATACATCATCAAAGATGAATATTGTATCATTCAGATATGCCCTATTCCAATCGATGGATTAGAAATTACTCATGGAATGATTGTTCAATTTTTCACAATGATGATATGACTATACTAATAGAAAGGAGTTGAACGATATGACATTCAATGTACAAATATTCGACAGTAACCACAATCATGTTGCAGACTTTCCAAAAGCATCTGTGGACGATGTATTGAAATTCATTCACAAGGGACTGATTGTGATGGATCTCACATCAGGTCGAGAACTAACAGAAGCTGATTTTGTAAGCATGGTCGGTGTTAGCGACTGTGCGATCCAAATGGGCTAAAAATACCATTTTGGTATATATAACATTAAGATGTACAAACGACAACCCGGTCGTTGTATATAAAACCAAATCAATTTATTATGTAGGAGGAAATCACAATGATTACTGAAAACACACACTCCCTCGCTGCACTTGCTGCATGGGGAAACAAAGCTGTCAACAATGTTAATGGTACAACACCAGAGATCCAGCAGGCTTTCCGTCAGACACTTAAGGCGGGTATCAAGAAGGCAAACTATCCGAGCTGTGAAGCTGAACTTGCAATTATCGACGAGATTAACGATTTCGATGTAACACCGCTTGCTGAACAGCTTCCGAACGCAATTGCCAAATATATGGCTGAAGAAAAGCGTGCAATCAATCTCCCTGCTGTTGATGACGAAACCGCTCCCGCAACACTGAAACTGATCCACAAGGACGAGTCCACTTCCACAGGTACCATTCAGATGGGTCCCCATAAGGGTGAGACATACGAGTCCGTAACCGCTGCACATGACGAATACCGCATTAAGAGCAATAATAAGAGCTTCAAGAAGTAATTTAATATGTTAAAGAATATCCCGCCCCATTGGGGCGGGATTCTATTATTTTATTTTTTCATATATATATAATTTATATGATAGAAAGACAAAGTCTTTGTATTCTACGTTGTAGTATTAACGACTGAACCCTCATCAAGGGAATCAATAAACATTATCAGTCAAACTTAGAAACAACCTCTTGAATATACTAGCCGACTATCTTAAATCACATCCTTCCCAGATGTGGTGGATTCCAAGGCTATATGGGAGAAAGGGAATATTATGAAAAATCCTTATGAAATTATGCGTGAAACAGCTAAACAGATTGTGAAGGAATATAAGAAATACTTTACAATCAGACACATCGACAATGTAGATGGTCTTGGCGGTCGTAATATAACAATTTATGCAACAATTAAAGTGCACAAGAAGTTCTGGTCGTACCATTCGTCTCAGTTGCTTCGTGAATACTTGAGTAGTTGGCTCGTACCTACTGACCGACCTGAGTCATTTGGAATCGGCAAGTACAGAGTCAAAATCACTATCCATTATGCATACTATTATACATCTAATATCAAAAATTATGACAGCATATTTGTAGAACGTATCAATTGATTAAAAGACCTGAGCAAGTCTATAAACTACTCAAACAACTTATGACAGGCGGAATGAGGGAGATTGGTGATACATACCGCTCCCTCGCCTGTCTTATATTTTTTTTATTTTTTCTTCCATTAACCTTTTGCAAGACTTTCGATTTGTTTCGGAATCTCGTTATTTGGGAATAGATTAACAAATGGATTGTTTGTTGGAGTTGGTTTTTGGTCTTTTTTGTCCATTAACTCGTCCATCTTCACAATCACTTGTTCTAACAACTTTTCAACTTTCTCTGCTTTCACATTATATGTGTTCTTCATGAGTTTTTCAATCATTTCATCATCAGTCTTTGGAGCAGCTTGAATGGAGTATGTTGTGTTATTGACAACAGGTGCTTCAAATCCACCAAAGTCCATAGCAGTGTTATTGTTTCTTTGTTGTTTTGTTACCTTAGATGAGTTGACATAGTTCAGGAACTTAGAATGATCGATTGGTGGAATATCATATGCAGACAATGTATCTTCGATATCACCTGCTGCTGTCAAGTTCAATTCACCGTTTGCGATTGCTTGGTTAATGGTAGTACCATTTGCGTCAACACCTTCAGCAGTACCATTGACAGTGCTTGTTCCACCAGTGTATCGAATAATGTACTTATGGTTCTTACCCATTGTGATGTTATTATCAATTGCACTCTGTAATGCGGATTTACCTTGCTTATATTCTCTAGCAGCTTTCTGTGTTCTCAAAATTGGAGGAGTATCACCAAAGTTCCAGCCATATAATGTATTACCACTCATACCCATACCAACTTCGCCATGTCCATCGTGGACGATGATATCACCAGGTTGAACTGCTTCTGGAGAGAAGGAATATGCTGTCCAGTCGGGAGACTCTTGACCATTTTTCTTAATTGGATGCTGACTCTTATCTGCAGCGCGCTCTAACATACCAGATTGGATATTATCGACATCATATCCCATTAAGTCAAGACCATATTTGAACATGCCTGTGCAGTCGGGTCTACCGTGTAATGTCTTACCATCGACAGTAATTGTGTGTTCTACTTGTTCATATGTGTGTAGACCAGCATCATCTGTTGCAATGATTGCAGTTGCTAATGCATCAATCCAGCTTCCTGCATAACCACCACCTGTTGGTGTTCCATATGCACTACCGCCGCCACCAGCACTACCAACACCACTAAGACTTGCTTGTGACATGGAAGTATCAACATGCATTCTGTTTAGATAACCTCCTAAACCTTTGAATGCATAGTTTGCAAAACCACCACTACGATCTACCAATCCAGTATAGCCATATTGTGAGGGAGACCACAATACTGCAGTCTTAGGATCAATATCAGCATATTGACCACCGTATGCAAATGATGATCCACCGGTATAAGATCCGAGTGTTCCACCAGTAGTTGTTCCAGCAGCAGTTCCCATTGTCCCACTGTACTGTTCAAAGTATTTTTTCGCCGCATTATCACGGTCTTCTTGTGCAACAACACCAGCTCTTTCAAATAACTTCTGCCAATTTCGTGCAGCTGTGACAGGATCTGTATCATTTTTAACAGATGCTGCAGCCTTTTCAGAGCCAGCTAATTCTTCTCTTAATGTCGCAAACTGTGCTGTCAATGAACCAACTGAAGAACCTGTTGATTTTGCATTGTTTAATAATGTCTGTTTTCTCGAACTATTTGTCCATTGTGCCAAGCCATAACCAACACTATCTCCAACGAAACTACCACCTGCGTCGGCTTTTAATGTGTAATCCCATGATCCTTGATATGGCGGTGAATAACCTTTCCCTTCAGCTAAATAAGGAATCATTAAGCTCTCTCGATAGAAGTTACCCATAACACCAGCAGCACCAGCATCAGAGAAACCTTCATTCTTTAAGAAGTTCCAAACTTGTCCAGCCCAGTAATCGGAATCAGAGTTTTGTTCTAGATCGACACCACCCTTACCGCTCTTATCAGAAGAATAGGATGAGCCACCGTAACCGTTATTCAGCATCCAGTTGTATGCACCAATTGCTGTACCAACATAGTCTGCTAATCCATCTGCAGTGAATGCCTTATCTGGAGCTAAGTCACCCTGGTAGTAATACGATGAACCCTCTGTCAAATCTGAATTAAGCTTTTGATAATATCGATCGCCTACATTCAATGTGTAGCCAGTTCCTCTACCAGTCATTTGCTGGAATACACTAGAACCACCTCTATCAGCAATCGCTTGTCGATAAGTACCGCTAGATTTGTAACCGTCCATGGGTGTTGATGAGAAATATCGATCCTTAATATATTTCAATTGGTCTGGGATTGTAGCACCCTTAGATCCTGTTTCAACCCAGTTCATGATACCATCCGCACGTTGTCCCTTGGTATCATATGTCGTACCAGTCAAACTCTTATTACCAAATATTTTTCTACCACCATCTTCCCAGATACCCATAGACATGATAGTTGCAATTTCAGCAGGTGTCATACCAGCTGAGAAGCCACTACTAATGAATGATGGGATTGTACTAGAATATTTCTTAGCATAAGAAGCCCATGAATCATGTTGACCAGTAATACCTTCATGTTTCACAGCACCTTGTGTAGCACCATTATATCCAGAACCAGCTGCCGGTGGATGATACACGAAATAAGTCATCGGGTTTTTATGAACATGAGATGGATCTTCCAATTGATAATGTAAATGTTCGCCTGTTGATTGACCTGTTGTACCAATTACACCAAGTAATTGACCTGGTGCAACGGTATCACCAACATTAACTGTTGGATTATCACGCATATGTGCATATCGATGATAATAGCCTGCGGAGTCTTGGAATTCAACGGAATTACCCCAACCACCATCACCTGTTTGATTATATGGAGATGCTTTGTTTGCTTTACCAGCGTAACGAACATCGATGACTTTACCACCTGTGATGGCATGTAATTCAGACTTGCCAGCAACCATTGTTGATTTCGGAGAAGTCTTGATGTCAACACCCTTGTGAGATTCGCCACTACTACCTTCGCCAACTTTATTTGGATTATCACGTCTGATATACCAGTTGCCATTGTTAGAGAATGCGTAATCAACTTGTCCACCACCAGCACCAGCTGTCTTTGCAAAGAACTCATGAACAGGTGTCATGGTCTGAGAAACTCCACCATTTTCAACAACATTAACGTCAGTGATTTCTTGGTTGTAACCATCTGTCCACATGATTGCACCACCTTCAGAAGCCATAACGCCTCCTCCAGCAGCTGTACCAGAACCAGTTGCATAGGATGATGTACCACCGGCATATACATTACCAGTTGCTCCACCGATTAATGTGGAACCGATACCACCTGTGGTTGTTGCAACACCAGCATAGTTAACGCCTCCGAGCATACTGTTGGTCCATTGTCCACTCTCATCATAGTCACCCCAAATGGTGGAAGATACACCATTCATGACATCAACTTGTGAATTATATTTTAACGCATTTACCATCTTGGCATCTCCGCCGGCAACACGTTTCATATATTCATTCTTTTTAGCCTTTGTCCAACCAGACTTGAGACGGCGTTGGTATCCCTCTTCACTTTCATTCGCATTCTTCGGATGTTCTTGTTTATACAATTCGAAAGCCATGGGTTCATATTGTTCGTATGCTTCATTACCAAGAGCCTCACGTAGATTCTCTTCGGATTCTTTATTGGCTTCTTCCTTCATAATATCAGTAATCTTCTTTTCTTTTGTTGTACTGAACATATTCAGGATATTGCTGAATAGATTACGCAGTGGATTCATCGCTTCTTGGAATTGTTCAATTGCACTACCCTTATCTTCCTTCTTTAATGCGGAAACATCAACATTTGCAGCAACATATTTTGGTGGATAACCACTTACATCTGTTACTTGATAATTTGAAGCCAATCCAGAAATACCTGCGATTCCACCTGTTCCACCAGCAGAAACTCCACCAGTATAAGAAGAACCTGTATCAGCAGTAGTAGTTGTTGTATCACTAGATGAAGAATCAACGGGATATTGTCTACTGATATCTTCACCAAGTTTACGAATAGCCGTTTTGATTTGTGATTCACTAGAACTTTCGGAAATACCATACTTTCTTAATTGATTTGCAAGCCATACATATTTATTACCCTTGATAGATGTAGCAGCTGCAGAGTTATTAGAAGACCAAATGGTCCACGCTTTATCAATAACTGCTTGTAAGCTCTCACCTGCTTGTGAATATAACCATTGACCGAATTTCTCATCACTCATCTTCGTTGTTGTAGAAGATTTTGAATACTTACTGATGATATCATTTGCCATTCGTTTAACATCCGATCTTATGTTTACCGTAACAAGTGGATACCACGCGTGACCAAGGGTTGAAGCACCCCATGCAAATTTGTTGCCACTAAATGCTGCAGCCGCATTGGGGCTACTTTGTGCGTATAGTGACCAAGCGTCATCAAATAGCTTTTTCTCTTCAGAACCTAGATGTCGATCATATATGATCTTCATATCTTGTGTGGTAACAGTTCTCAATTTCGATGAAGTATAAGTATCTTTGTTTGGACTATTTCCAGCCCCACCATAGATACTATAAAGATCTAATACATCACCAGAACCATATAGACCCATGATAGAACCAGCCACTAGATCATTCGTAGAACGACGTTCTACTCGACCTGTTAATGGATTCGATACATAAGCTCCACCAGAACCATCTGTGCCGATTACATTGACATAGTGCGTATTGCCATTACGTGTTCCAAATCCACCACCACTACCAACGAGTGTAACTGGATTATTTGGAGATGCATTTCTCAAGGAACCTTGACTAACACCACCAACAGTATATCCCATACCCATTGAAGCAGCTGTACTTAAGAATCCACCAACAGATGTACCACGAGCTGATGAATAGTTACCAGCAGAGGCCATACCGCCAGCTAATGCTCTAGCACCAATACGACCACCGCCACGACGTGCAAATGCATCAGCCAAAGCGATTGGACCACATCCACGTTGGCTCATATTGAGATATCCACCGTAAGAACCTTGTGAATCACCACTACCTGTGATATCAAACATGGTATGCCATCCACCACCACCTTGTGATACTGGTTGTGGAGTTGGTATTGAGTTAGGATTCGAAGTTGGATTAACGGGGTTAATCGTAGATCCACCACCTGGATTTGTTGGATTAGTTTGTGGATTATATCCTGTGCCACTTGGATTTGTTGGATTAGTTTGTGGATTATATCCTGTGCCACTTGGATTTGTTGGATTAGTTTGTGGATTATATCCTGTGCCACTTGGATTTGTTGGATTGGATGGAATATCTACAGTAGATGGTTCTCCACCACCGGATGGTGTACCACCTCCGCTTGGATTATCAGCGCTTGTTGGATCATCCACAGTAGATGGATTATCTGCAGATGTTGGATCAGCATTTGGATCCGTTACTCCATTCACTGGTCCTTGATCAGATGCATCCTCATACAATTTGGAGATAGGAGTAATAGAGTTATCAATTTGACGTGAAATGTTGTTTGCTTGTGCTGTTACACCTTCTGCTGTGATAACTAAACCTGCTGCTGATAAACCTGCTGCTGTCTTAAACAACGCTTCACCCATTGCAGGTTGATTCAATGCAATCAAGATCATTGCTTGTCCGGCAATGACTTGTCCAACAGCAGATTGCATCGCACCGAGTACCATCTTCAACATTGCAATGACAGATTTGATATTTGGAACAATGTTGTTACGAACAGATGACATGGACGGTAAATTGATCATCATATTATAAGTCGTGAAGTCATCATAGAACTTGACGAAATTCTTCAACATTGGCATTCCCAAATCGTTAATCAATATACCAAGATTCGGTAATATAATCTTTGCGAAGATATTCAATAGATTCATAAGTGCAGAACCCATTGGACTAAGAATCTTTAATAGAATACCATATGGACCCTTAATTCCACGACCAAATGCTGATGCATCGTTTTGAATATTGGAAGTGATTAATGAAGATGCACCATTATTAACGATATTTTCATTATAACTTCCAGCTGTATTTTGTTCAAATTTATTCTGAGAGAATGGACTAGATGGATTAGCAATACTTGAACCGTAGTTACCTGTTGAACTTGTGAACAATTGTCCAACTTGTATTGCTTCATTCCGATTATTATCTTCTTTCTTCTCTTTCTTACGATGGAAGAAACCAGTTATCATGTCAACAATTCCCTCGACAACAGTAATACCACAATCAATAATTGCTTGTTTTGTTGCTTCAAGAATTGAGGTAATAATATCGAGTGTTTCATGGATAGCAGTTGTAATCAATGATACCGTATCAGCCATATCTGCAATTGTTTCAAAGATGTCAATTAAACCTAGCGCATCACTGACTATTTCACATACAGGTTTTAATATATCTGGTAATCTACTCATGAATGTATCGAGTAATATCTTTGCATTCTCGGCAAACAATGGAACTAGAACTTTTAAGTTTTCAATCTTCAGATCATTTCTAACTTCCTTCAAGACTTCACTTAATGCAGTATATGTTCCAATTGCAAATACTTTTGCGGTATCTTTCAGGCTGTCTGGTATTGACATACCTTTGATGAGATTAATTGTATCACCAGATCCAGATGTATTTCTAACCTTATCATTGTCCATTTCACCTTCAGCCGGTTGTGGTTTCTTAAACCAACCACCACTCATGAATGTCAATATGCCATCGAGGGCTTTTGATACAAGTCTGATCGGTGCAGTAATTACTTTAAATGCTGATTTGGCAATTGTGAAATATGTTTTAGCGAGTGTGAAGAATGGTGTGAGAACAGTCTTTACAAATGTCACATAGTTCTTTACAACTTTACCAATGACTCTGAAAATTGGAAGTGTTTCACCAATAAACATATTAAGATTCTGATATAGATCCGCACTGAGTTTCTTGATGTAATCAGGTTGTCCATTGGTATTATTTCTTGTTGATGTGTTATCACTCTCCGGAGGTGGTGCATCACCAGATCCGAATACAACCTTAACATCCTTTTCACCTTGATCAAGTTTCTTGTTAACAAGTTCTTGACCTTCGGCTCCAAGCATTCGTTTACCTACATCAACAGCTTTACCAAAGCCTTCTTTAACTTTATTAACTTTATCAGAAGCCCACTCTTTCGCTTTCTTAACAACATTTAATGATTCTACTACATCGAATATTTTCTTAACAACTTTTCCAACTAGTGATATCCCCTTTGCAATCGATTTCAAAGTAAATGTGATAATACTATACGGTGGAATATAAGTTGCTACAAATTTAATAGCTCCAATAATTGCATTCTTTAGCAGATTTCCCAATGTACTAAATACTTTTTTAATTCCTTCACCAACCTTCTTGAAGAATCCCTTTAACCAGCCACCTAAGATCTTAGCCACACCTGAGATAACTTGACCGAATAATTTAAGACCTCTCCAAGCGATATCAAGCCATCCTTTTAGCCATTTCCAAGCTGCCGATACTTTCTCAACAAACCAATTGATCTTATCAGTGATCCATTTCAATGGTTTACAAAGGAATTTTGTAACAATTGTAATGATCTTTACAATACCACTGACGATCTTTGTGACAACTTGTAAAACTTTTGTTACAGCCCATAGAATTGGTTTAATAATGGGCATTAATAGATCACATAATGGCTTTACTAATTCACTAACAAGTGTTCCAACAAGATCGAGCACATTTGTTAATAGATCAAGTATCGGTTCTAGAATGGAGGATAACAAATCTAATATTGGTTCTAATACAGCCATCAATACATCAACAATTGAGAATACCGCTTCCATCAAAGGATCTAACATTTCGATGATTTTGTCAAACACCTTCATGATCGTTTGTGCAAGAGTTTTGTATAATTTGTCAAGTGAAGCTACAACCTTTGCAACCGCTTGTGCAACTTTCTTAAGTAATGTACCGATCTTTTTCACAATCGGTGTTAATACTTTGATAATCTTTGATACAGGCTTTTGCAATGCACTAAGACCATTCTTCAATGTGCTTTGAATCAACTTCATAAACGCCTTGACAGATCCGAATCCCATAACAACAGACATGACCATTTGAGCAAGTCCGATACCGATTTTGCCAATTGCACCAAGTTTCTCAGTGATACCACCTAAGATACCAGCAGCTTTCTCTTTGTCCCCACCAGTGAACATACTGACAACATTGGTTGCTCCGTTCTTGATACCGGTTTTTACTGTATTGACTGCATCTCCGGCTAATTTAACACCACCTTGTACTAACTTAACCGTATTACCGATTGCTTTTCCGGTGAATCCAGCGGCAGCTTCTGCACCATTTTTTACAGCTGTACCGACATTTTTTGCCGTCTGTCCAATCCATGTTTCATTCTTAAGATGGTCAATATAATTATTAAATTTCTTTTTCTTTGCACGCTTACGTCTATTTTTACGAGATACCGAGTCATGGGTGTCACTACTTTCATCAAGATCTGAATCTTCTGATTCATCATCATTATTTGTAGATGATGACGGTTGATCTTGTTGTTTTTGTAATTCTTCTCGTTCTTTTTCACGCTCTTCTTGTGTTTTATTAAATTCCGTTTTAACATCGTTTCCTAGCTTTCTAAGTTCTTCTACAATTGATGTGAATCCACCGACAATTTTTTCAGGCATTGCTTTGATGACCTGGTTTGTATCCATATTGTCTTTCTCTTCAGGTGTTAATTCTTTCTTCTTGAATAACGTTGTGAAACCTTCTTTGACTTTGCCAAATCCAGATACAAATTGATCTTTCAAGAACTTAAACCATTTACCAACGACATTACCAACTGCACTACCAATTGTTTTTGCAACTGTACCAATTGGACCTTGACCAATTCCCAATTTTCCAGCAGCTCCACCGAGTAATCCAAAAAGGCCTTTACCAACGGATTTTGCTCCATCAGCTATTTTTCCACCAACATTTTTCGCTCCTGTGGATAACTTTTGAAGACCTGTCTCCAAAGTCTTCTTTAGACCCATGTCTTTGATTTTGTTAATTTGTTGACGAAGCCAACCGACATCAGATGCCGTATCACCATCTGCACCAGCCGCATTAATCTGTGATTGGATTACATTTGCGAGTGCTTTATCTTCTTCATTAGGTCCTTTTGGATTAGTCTCTGATGAAGAAGATGTGGAACCACCATCACTACTACCATCGTTACTACCAGATGTTGATCCATTTGATGATGGTCCAACCGTTGATGGTGGAGCAGCCGGTGGGGGATTGGTTCCAGCAGGATACGCATTGAGAACAAGACGTGCATTTGATCTATTATCTGAACCATTATCATTAAATCCAGTACCAATTGTTGTTGGAGTTTGTCGATCATTGGGAGGTGTCCCATCCCATAATCTAATCATGATATCAAGTCGATCTAATATCGCATTATGAAATTTGACAATAGATGATTCATTAGATTTTGCAAACGCGGAAACATTTTCGATTCCACCTTTACTGTACTTTTGGTCCAATTCACGTTCTTTTTGTTCAAATGTTTTTTCTCCACGAGTAAGTTTACTTCTCTCTTCTTGCTTTATTAATTCGGCAATTTCTTCATCTAATTTACCAGTTTTTTCTTTAGCCTTATAAGCCAATTCATCTTCTTTAAGTTTTGCAATAATCGTTTGACGTTGTTTTTCTTTTTCCTGAGCTAACTCATTTCTCTCACGTTGTTCTGCGGAATTGTTCTTTTCTCCAATTTTCCCAAGCAGGAAATCAATATCAAAGTCAGATTTTGATCCATCAATTCCTCGCTGATTCAATGTCGCTTGGTGATTCTTATACGCTGTCGAGGCACCTTTCATACGAGCAGTAATTGAGTGAGCGAAATCTGAAATCGCATTGTTATTTCCGAACATTCCTTTTTTAGCATGTATTAAAGAATTTTGGACGCCACCAACATATGCAAACATTGCAAGCATGTATCTTTGACCACTGAGACCATTGATCAATCCTTCTTGATCTCGTAATTCATCTCTAACGGCATTCCATATTCCTGCGTCTTTGATGTCATCTGGTTTAACGTCGGAATATCCACGTTGTAAAAATAACATAACCATCGTGGCTGTTACAATTTCACCAAATTCAGCTTGGTGTGCAATTGCATCCTTTTTTGCTTGTTCAAATTCGCTTTCATTTACATTAGAACCCGCACCCAATGTTGCGTTATTAATGATTGACGCTGCCAAATCATTATCGGCTTTTTTAAATGCAGATCCTTGGAATGATGACATATCAATTCCTTCACGATGATCTTCCACTTTCGCTGAAAGATGACCTTTATTGTTGATATGTAATTCTTGACCTGTCAATGCCGTAGCAATTGTTTTTAAATATCCTGGAATAATCTCCACAATAGTTTGTCGAGTCATTCCATCAAAAGTTGCTTTATCCTTGTTATATGTTGATTGATCTTCTGAAGTAAACTTTCCAAAATTAGAATCACCATTTTGATTATCTTTAAAAAGTTTCTTTAAGAATCCACCAACCATGGAGCCGGGTTTGAATGCCTTACCGATCATATCAGGCACACTACTTAATGTATCACTGATGATATTACCAATGGAATGATTGATTTCATTTCCAATATCATCAATTGATAAACCGCCGAATGCATCGATCTTCTTTTGTTTTAATGGATCTAAAGCAAACATACTTAGCATCATAGCCGGTGACATTTGACCAGCCATGTCAGCATAGAATTTTGCATCACCTAATGCTGATCCAATATTTCCTTTTGCATTATTTAAAAAAGACCCAAGTGTTACTTTACCTGAAGAATCAGTTAATGATAAAGCAGCTTCTTGTCTTGCTTCTTCTTCTGCTTGTGCAATTGCACCTTGCAATTTTAATAATGCATCTAATTTCTCATTGATTGAAATCAATGTTTTGTTAGAATTGTTAATTGCAGTGACAATATCGCCAGCTCTTCCATTGATTGCCATGGTGATTTCACCCGCATTAATCATGGAAGCTTCTGCTTGTTTTCCTGCAATTTTATACATTGCATTGACTTGACCTCTGGCAATGTCTTTCATCTCGGTAGCATCTAAGACTTTCGATGGAGGACCTTCATCATCGTCTCCTTTATCACCAATCTGAAAACCAGCATCAAAATCAGAGTCATTGTCTAATGTCAAATCGGCATCATCTGTATCATCGCCACGTTGAAAAAACCAGTCAGCAATCTTTTTACCGCCGTTCTTCTTAATATCTGCAACAACATCGGTGATCTTTGTTTTACCATCTGTAATCGCAGTTGTTACTTCTTTTGCGTCCGTAACAAGTTGGTTGATATTCTCACTATAAGGCTCAATAAAGGATTGCTTTGCTGCTTCCTTTCCAACATATGCCAATTGATTTAGTAGGTTTCTACTAGCTTTACTTTTTGCCATTGACATTGACACCTCCTTTTGTTTAAATTTTGGAATACCAATTTAAAGTTCGGTGGGGCAGATGCCCCACCTCTATTGATCATTTATTTATTTTCTACCGAACCAACTGAAGAGTCCCCGTTTTTGTTTATTCTGTCCCTTTGCATTAGCTAAATCTTCCGCCTGATTTTCTTCATCTGAAGCGTGGAAGATTTTCTCATCTTGATTACCATATCTTCGTTGATCATAATCCGCTTGATCGAGTTCTCTTCGTATCCTATCTTTATTCACTTGACTTGCCATATCATTCTGAACATCTCTCTTCGTAGATTGTGCAGCGTTCGAAACGGAATTCACTGTTCTATCAAGGAGATTTGGATTGTACTCACTTTGATTCGATGTATGTTGTCCTGTTACTGGATCTACGTAGGTTGTGCCATATTTCAAATTGTTGTATGCATTTCCAGCGACATCACCAATCGTATGAAGTGTTGTTGCTCCCTTTAACAAGTCTTGTTCCACTGTACCATCATCTTGACTATTGACGATTGAATTTTTTAGTGAACTGGGTATACTTGATCCGTTGAGTAGTGTGGCGGCATCATTCACTTTAGACTTATTTGCATCATTTAACAAATCTCTAGCATGTTGACCAAGACCCTCTTCCAATCCAAGTGGTCTGATGATTACCTCATTTGGATCAATTCCAAGATATCTCATACTCTCGATAAATTCTGGATCAGTCTTCATTTT
>Ga0247611_10003830_pt1 | contig 21723 bp, 16 predicted proteins | sample 177DNAGHGhighgp2_FD_192422 | JGI IMG/M metagenome (GOLD analysis project Ga0247611, IMG submission 192422) | Sheep rumen microbial communities from Palmerston North, Manawatu-Wanganui, New Zealand - 1770 DNA GHGhigh gp2 | ecosystem: Host-associated > Mammals > Digestive system > Stomach > Rumen... | reverse complement strand
GAACGTGTCGTGGAACTCGCCGGAGAAGGTTTCCGCTACTGGGACCTCCGCCGCTGGAGAAGGGCCTTCGCCGTGCTGAACGACAGCTCCGTCCACGGCTGCAAGCCTACCCCTAACGGCGACGGAACATACTCATACTCCCGCATCGATGCCGACGGCGGCTACACCCGCATTTTCAAAGAGCAGTATTACGCATTCTCAATCCCCGTGTCTGAGCGCAGCGCCAACACGCTCCTCGGCGATAATAACCCCGGATGGTAATGAAAAAGTTTACACGATATATACTTATGATTGTCGCCGCGCTGGGGCTTGCCTCCTGCGCCGTTCCCGACGACGAATTCACCCACGACGAATGCGCCATCCGCGCTATCTACGTCAGCCCTCCGGGTAACTCTTCCGCACCGCAGGTGGCAGGGAAGATCACCGTAGGCGCGAACGGCGACGCCGAAGTAATCTTCGCCATCCCGCGCGACTACCCGTCGCGCTACGGCTACGACCCTTCCAGCCTCACCGTCCGCGCTAACGTCACCTACGACGTCTTTATTACCCCCGGCCTCGAAGGCCGCAAGGACCTTTCTCACGAGGACAAGCCCTATGTCATCACAGTAAGTAACCGAACAACCGGTGAAAGCCACAAATACTCATTATTCGCATACGTATCAACAGTAGTATCAGGAGAATAAACGATATGAAAAAACTTATTTTACTTTTCGCATTGGCTGCGTTTGTCGCCTGCGGCAAAGAACCGAATCAACAGGAAGAGAAAAAAGATCCCGAACCGGAAGAGCAACTGACGGGTGCGGATATCCTTACTTTCAAAGTAATCAAAGGAGATGTGTCGATCGAGGCCACGGTTTCGAGTTATGAGAAAAGAGTGCTGATCGTCTATCTTCCCGAACAGTTTAGTATGCTGGAAAGCGCTACCGCCGAGGTAACCCTCAGCAAGGGCGCTACGATCAATCCCGACCCGTCAAAGCCGCTGGACTACACCGCAGACCAGGTATTTACGATTACCTCGGGCGACGGCTCTACCGTAAAGCGCTATATAGTCAACTGCGAAGAGGCTAAGGTCGTCAACAACTCCGTCAAGGCATGGTCCAAGACCTATACACAGCTCTCTATCAAAGACCAGCTCTTCGACCAGGGTCAAAGCCAGATAGGCTTCTGCGACCTCGACAAATTTGTTACACACGAAGGCAGTGTATTCGACATTTCTGGCAATAAACTCGGTGCCCTCAATGTCACTGGTATCCCTGCCGGATGGGGCCTCATATCGCTGGCCAACGACGACAAGGGCCGCTTCATCGCCACCTTCGGCAACGGCTCGAAAGACCGCAATATGGTCGATACCAACTCCGAAGGAGCTATCTACATCTGGGCCGGCGGCTGGGACTCGGCGCCCACAAAACTCTACCAATTCGCACCTGAAACCATTCCCGAATATCCTCAGTACTATTGGGGCTCATCCGACTGCGCCTCGCTCAGCGCCGCCGGTGATTACGAGGGAAAACTTATCGTCACTACCCTCCATTTCGGCGACTTTGCAATCGAGGGTATTCCCACCGGCCTCCATAACGTACTCCTATTCGAGAACGGCACCTGTACCGAGCGCCGCGTATTCGATTCGCGCCAGCGTTTCGGCGACGGTAACTGGATCCAGATGATAAGCCCTGTTGAGGCTTCATTCGACGGCACATTCGTGATCGGCGACTCCAACCAGACAGGCGTTGGCTACTCGGTGTTCGTCCGTAAGAGTTTCGCTAACCTTGCCGACGACTACGCACTCTACGGCGGAGTCGAAGAGATCCCCGGCTGGGATCCGGACGCTTCCTATCCTGGTCTTTCAGGCTATGGAAACTATTCCGTAGGCCATGTCAAAGCAATCAAGTGGTTCGGAACGGAAGCGGTCATCGTTACCTCGACCTTCTGGGAAGGAACTTTCCTTACCGTCCAGCCTCTCGACGAAGAACTCGCTTTCATCCATCCCACCGAAGTGGTATCCAACATCCACGAAGTCCGCTCCTCAAGCGCCTACGTCTTCAACCCCGCCGACCAAACAGGTTACATCCTCGTCAACGTTGGCTTCAACGGCGGAGAAGTCATTCTTTACAAACTCTCCAGAACTGCAATTTAGTGTACTATAAACTATTATATGCTGCATTGGTTCTGTCGGCGCTTTCGTGCAGACAAGACCCGCCCGCGCCGACTCCGGAGCCTGAACCGGAACCAGTGGTGGAGGTGAAGAGCAGCGACTGCAGGATATTCGCGATGAGCGTGGAGGCGGGGGAGTGGACGCTCGAGTGCGAGATCGACACTGTCGCGGGCACCATCGCCCTTCCGTGCTTCGAAGAGGACCTGTCTTCGCTCAAGTCCACTAAAGGCCACGTAACATTGGCAGAGGGGGCGAACATCACGCCCAATCCAGCGGTTTCTAAGGACTATCGTAAGGGTGCCACCTATATAGTCACGGCAGAGGACGGAACGGAAAAGATATACACTCTGTCGCTCAAAATGCTGCAGACTCCCGAGCGCCCGGCAAAGCCGGTCGTGATGTGGATCGACGCTGAAAATTCATGCCGCCTGCTCAATACACGAGCGAAGGTGGCCGATGTGGTCAAAACCGCATGGGACAACGGCTTCTCTGGCATAGTCATGGACGTGAAATCGCCCCGAAGCGGCGATGTCCTCTACACCAGCAGTTTTCTAGGGTATTGCCCCAGGCTCAAGGAAACCGACATCCCGCAGGACTTCGATCTGCTTCAGGAGCTCGTGGACCGTTGCCATGAGCAGGGGATGACTATCACCGCGTCCGTCAGCGTCATGACCTTCCCGCGCCCCGCGACCTTGAAGGGTCAGGATTACTTCGACAATCACCTAGACGGCGCTATCTGCCGCGAATTCCTCCCCGAGGGCATCATCGACCAGCGCGAAGACCCGGAAGCCTCCTACATCTTCCTAAATCCCGCCAATCCCGCGACCCACGACTATATGATCGCCATGGTAAGCGAGCTGGCGCGCAATTACGATCTCGACGGCATTGCCCTCGACTACTGCCGTTTCCCCGACGTCCGCAGTGACTTTTCGGAAACATCGCGCTCGGCCTTCGAACAGTGGAGCGGTACCCCGGTCGAAAACTGGCCGGACGACATTATCAAGTACTCCACCGCCTCGCGCGACTCCTGGTACAAGTGCCCACGCTTCAAGGAATGGGTGAAATGGCGCTCGAGCCTGATCCAGGGCTGCGTGCGCGACTGCCGCGACGCCATAAAGGCCATCAACCCGTCTATTCGGATCGAATACTGGGCGGAAGCATGGTGGTGGGAATGTTGGGCCAAAGGCCAGAACTGGGCGGCTCAGAAAGCGTCTCTGCCATCGGGCTATACATGGGCGTCCGAAGACTACATGACTACCGGATTCGCCGATTATCTGGATATATTCCACCTCGGATCATATGTCCACACCGTTTACGGCTTTGTGGATCAGTATACCATGGAATATCTGGCCAATTACGGCAAGAACCGCATACTCGACGCATGCACCCTCTACGGCTCGTTCGGGGCATATGTCAACAATCTCGACTACGCGGGTGCGACAATACTGAACTACCGCACATTCGACGGCGTTATGATCTTCGAACTGGGATCGGTCAAGAACCGCTGGGGTACCTACAAAAACGCTATCCGCAGGGCTATGCGCCTTGAGGGCGAATACGGGAGGCCTTAAATTTCCGATGAACCGTAGAAGTGTGTAAGTACCTCTTTCTGGACTTCCTCAGGCAGCGATCTTACGAATGATTTGATGCTTGCCGGGGGAAAGTCCGAAAGGCGAAGGTAAATCATCGCATCTACGCAGTCCGAGAAATCTGCATCCACATTCAGACAAGACACGTGGGCTCCGCAGGAGAAATACTTGCGGAACAACACGGGCAGTCTGTATTGTCCTTCAGATATAGCTCCGATGAGTCTGTCGAAAGCGTCTATATCGCCTTCCGGTATCTGAAGTAATCCTTCAGGATCGACTCTTAAATAATCGGGCTTGAAGGGAGATGTGGGGGTAGAGAACTTCGAAGCCTCCGGCATCTCGAAATCTCGGTGGAGGAAGTAAGAAGTAAGGCTCTTGTAGAAGTCTGGAAGCGCCGCGCTCATCGTCACAAGGCCGAAGCAGCTGTCTGAGTTGGACTTGACGGTTGCTATACAAAGGCCTGCGAGAAGGAACTTAAGCGGGAGAACGTCCCTCTGGTATTTTTCGACCACGAACGAGCGGCCGAGTTCCATCGAGCGTGAGAGCAGGGCGGGGGCGTTGGGGCCGAAGCGGACCAGGGTCGAGGTGTAGAAGCCGCCGACTCCGCCGTGGGCCTTGGTTATTTCGGTTCCATAGCCTACGCGGTACGCGCCGACGATCTGTCCGTCGGGTACGTTCCAGAGGATGAGGTGGTGATAATAATCGTCGTAGGGGTCGGTATCCAGCGCTTTGCCGGTCCCTTCTCCGACCGACCTGAAGGTTACCTCGCGCAGTCTGTAGAGCTCGCGCATTACGTCGGGAGCCTGAGCAGCGGTGATAAGGTAGGCGCGGTAATCGCCGCTTTCGAAGATGGCGCTGTCGCGGACGGATTCGATCTGCGAACGGATGAGTTCAGGATCGACTGCGGGGATGATTTCCTGCTCGCAGACTTCGGTATGGCGGTGCTCGAAATCGGCCCTACACTGGGCCTCGAGGGCGTAGCAGCGGTTGCGAAGGTACTTGCCGAGATTATTGACGCTGAAGCCGGCGATCTGGCTGGCCTGGATCGGCTGGCCGATGCGTACTTTGATGTGGGATCCCTTAGCTGCGAACATCTCGCGTACCAGAAGGAGGGTGCGGATGCGGGGGTGGATACGGCCGAGGCGGTGGAAGCGCTTCGAATTTCCGCCGTCGAAATAGATCGGAATTACGGGCAGGCCGGACTTGCGGATGAGCTTGGACATATTGTCCGCCCATGGCTTATCCTCCACGACCTTGCGGCCGCCGCTTACTGCCGTACGGTCTTTGCCGCGCTGCCAGGTGGCTACCTCGCCTGCGGGGAAGAGCCCAAGGGCGCCCCCTTCGGCGATGTGCCCCAGCGCCGCGCGAATTCCGCTGACGCTGCGCGCCCCGCCGCTCGCAAAATTATCCACCGGAATAAACCAATCCTTGAGGTTGGGGATGAGAGCGAGGAAATAGGTTGTAAGTATCTGATAATCAGGCCGGATTCTACCTATAAGGAGGTTGAGCAGCAGACCGTCGACAGCGCCGAAATGGTGATTGGATACGGTAATGAAGCCACCTTCAGCAGGGATATGGTTAAGCTGACCTTCGGGAACATCGAAAGTAACGTTGAGGTCTCTAAGTATTTCTGAGGAGAAATCCGGGCCGTCTGAGCGCGGATTCATCGAATAGAACTCGTTGAGCCGGTCTATTCCCAACATATCATAGACAAGACCGGAGAGTATCTTGCCAAAAAATCCCTTTAAGCCAAGCACTCCCTGAAATGCTTTACGGTCTAGCAGAATAGGATTCACAGGTTCAGTTTTTAGTAAAAAGTTTAACAAATATAAGTATATTTGCTGAAACGACACGCTAACAATGGTCCAGAATTTCCTCATATTGCTTCTGTTCCTCCCCTCGGCCGCGGTACTTGGGTGGCTGCTGCTCAATTTCCTGGTGGCGCGTCGTACCAGTACTTATATAATAGTACAGGTTCTTCTGTTTGACCTTCTTCTGTTCTTTACGGTAGATGCGATGTACTCTATACCTCAGCTACCTTCAAGAATTCTTGTCTACACACACCTGGTAACGGTCTTTTCTGCGTCGTGTATTATTCCGCTGATATGGTTGTACTTCGACCGTTTGCGCTATGGACGCAGGTTTAAACTGTCTCATTTCCTTTGGATTCTTGTCCCATTCTCTCTTACTCTTACAGTAGCCTCTTTGACGGAAACTATCGGAGATGTCCAGCTGGCACCCTTCCTTCATGAACTGTATACAGACGGAACGGAAGCTCTGGCAAAATACAAAGGAACTACTTTCGGACATTATTACGCCTGGTGTCATACTATTTTCCGTGTCGCTATTATTGTCGAGCTGCTACTAGCCTCAGCCTACCTGCTTTACTTCGTAAAGACCGAAGGAGTACATTTCAAGACTCTTGTCGCCCATCTCAGGGATGATGCTCCGATCAGGGTTATTGAGCTCCAGATATTTGTCTTCGTGGTACCGGCCATCCTGGTCCTTGTAAAGGTCTTGTTTACCAAGACATTCCTTAACAATCACCTCTGGCTCTCGGTATGCTGGGCTATAGCTGTTTCTATTGCTATTTTCGTATTCAACCGCTGCGCATGGTTCGGTGCGAGAAAGACTATTACTAAAACTCAGGCTAAACACGCTATGATGTTTAACTACCATCCTGCAATAGAAGGGCCTATTAAGGAGTTGATGGTAGAAGAACTCCTGGAAGATGTAGATGAAAACTTCCTCCTGCGTCTTCAGGATAAGATAGGAGACCGCGTCCACGAAACGGCAATGACTCCTAAGGAGATAAATGCTGTAAAAGACATCTTGTTTGATTCCGCATCGAATCCCTGGGACGATAGCCTTCTTACTCGCTTCCAGACAGTAATGCTCAACGAGCAGCTGTTTCTTCAGCCCAGTATAAGCCTTCAGGACATTGCAGAAAGGCTCCACACCAATAAGACTTATATCTCGAAGCTCGTAAACAATACTTACAATATGAGCTTCCCTGAATTACTAAATACTCTTCGCATAGACTACGCGAAGCAGTATATAAAGAATCACCCTAACGCCAAGCAGGAAGAGATAGCCAGGTCGTGTGGCTTCCTCAGCGCGTCATCATTCAATAATATCTTTAGAAAGATTACCGGAATGACTCCGAAGACGTGGGTGTTTAAAATGGCCGAAAAATAGCCCTAGAGCCTATTCTGAGCCACAAAATCCGTAGGCGTAAGTCCTGTATAATCCTTAAATGCCGTAGTAAAGTACGACGGCGAGCGAAAACCGCATTCTGAAGCGATCTGCGACATCGATATTTCGCCCTGAAGAAGAAGGTACTTAGCCATATCCATTCTTCTTTCTTTAATGAGAACGGAAGGAGATGGCGATCCCTCTGCCTTGAGTTTCCTATTTACATGGATGCGACTCATCCCGGTAAGCTCCGCTATTTTCTCTACATCGAAGTCGGGCTCGGAGATATGCTCCTGAATAAGCATCATAACCCGTGTTGTAAACTCAGTGTTCTTCGGCTCGAATTTCGTCACAGGGACACTCTCTTTTGCCGGCTTTACTACGGGCTTTTCTGGCTCTGGTTCCGGCTCTGTTTCGGCTTCTGTCTTTGCTTCTTCAACTAAAGTTTTGTGCTCCACTTCTGAGCTGCCCGCGTAGTGATCGCTGTGGGTTGAAGACTTCTTGTTCAGAGAGTTTGTCCTAATTCTTGCAATCAAATATGCGAAGAGTATAGATAGCAGAATAACAGATAAACATATTACGATAATCCAGGAAATCCCCGCTCCTTTAGGCTTTCGTTCGGTATATGTTTCAAATTCTAAAGGTTTAGAATCCGAAACGTCGTTGCCATCCTTTACTTCGGATAGCGTGCCTTCAGGGTTAAGCTTAGCAACCTTATTGTCTCCAAACATCCAGACATAAGAAGAGTCTGACGAGAGTCTTAATTCGTTAGGTCTAAAGGGAATTTCGGAGAGTTCTATCAGGCTTGCCGACTTCGTGTCGAAAGTGAAGAATTTCGTCACACCTGCGATCATGATTTTCTCCTCTTTTGGGAGCAGAATTGCTTTCGAAATTTCGCCTATGCCGAGATTAGTTTTCTTAAATCCTTCTTCGTGTGTATATGAAGTAAGCGACCCGCTTTTATCAAGAACCCAGAGCCTGCCGTTTTTATCAAAACAGATATGTATTATATAGTCAGATCCGATTTTGCCGCTCTCTGCGCTGAAATGTAGTTTGTTCCCATTCTTTCCTATTCTATATAATCCTTCACCGTTGGTTCCCATCCACATTGATCCATCTACGGGACACTCTGCGGTACAAGTGATTTCAGAGTTGAGGGTCTGAACTTCGTTCTGGGCGTATAAGAGGCCTTCAAATACCGTTATAGCGGCGTATGATAGAACCAGGCAGCATATTTTCTTGAGCGTTTTCATGGTCTCTGAGTACTTTTCCATACCAAATATATACATAATTTCCTGATTATCCGGCAATAGGAAAATTATTTATTTTCGACTTTTTTGCCCTTAAAACCGCCTAAAATGACATTTATTTTTGATTCTTTTATGCGTTTTAAAAAGACTTTTGCAATTCGGTAGGCATTTTTAAAACGTGAAATACCCTTTAGAGTGTATTCTGTGTTATTTTGGGGTGAATTCATGGTAAAATCGAAACGTTTCGAAGTACCTCACCCCCTACCAAACCCCCTCTAAACCCAATCTTTATGTTTCAAAAAAACATTTTATTGCTAAGATTTATGAATCAACAATTATTTTCAAAAAAAAGTAAAAATTCTTTTTGCATTATGAAATTTCTTTATACCTTTGCGTCGGTTATCGGTGAAGTTCGGATCTGCGGTTGGCAGACCGGTACCGTTAACGAAACGGAATTTTTAAGAGCAAAATGCAAACAGGACGTATTACAGCGAGAATTTTCGCCTCCATCGCAGCCAAGGTCGCGATGGCATTCTTGTTTGTGTTCTGCAACGCTTTTTTTGTACGCGCACGTGATAGTCGCGCAAACGAGATTGAGCGCGTAAGAGTCCATTTCCCGTTCGACAATGCCGAGCTGAGGTCAAACTACATGGACAACGAGTCAAGCCTTATTTCTCTGCGTCAGCTTCTCGAGGCTACAGACGGTAATATCGATGTAGAGGTTATCGCTTACTCCTCACCTGAAGGAAATGAGTCTTACAATAAATCGCTCTCTGCTCGCCGTGCGGCTTCCGTTAAAAATTTTGTTCTTTCTCTCTTCCCCGATTCGAAGCCGACTGTCAAAGTGATCTCCGTTTCCGAGGCCTGGGATCAGTTCAGGGCTTATGTCGCTGCAGATAAATCCCTCGATGCCGCTTCCCGTTCCGAGCTCCTTCTCGTTATCGACTCAGATTCAAAGGCAGACGAGAAAGAGTCCCTCATCAAAGCGGATCCTAATTACAAGCGTCTCTATTCTAAGTATTTCCGCTCCCTGCGTTACGCTGAAATCTCTCTTAAGCTCAGCAGCGCTGCAGTATTTGGCCTGGTAAATACCAATGCATCCGTTCCCGGATTGGGCGTTTCCTTCGCTAATGGCTCCAGCAAGCTGGATCTCACCAACAAAGAGACGGTCGATGCTCTGAACGCTATGGTCGCTTTCTTCCGTGAGAATCCTTCTGCTGCAGATGATTATGTTATCGCCGGCGCAGCTTCTCCTGAGGGACCTACTTCCGCAAACAATCGCCTCGCTCTTATGAGGGCTAAGGCTGTTGCCGATTATATTTCTGAAAAAGCTCCCGAGCTTAAGGGCAAGCTCCATATCAAGGCTGCAGGCGAAGATTGGAATGGTCTGCGCAATGCTATTCTTGCCGAGGATTCTCTCAGCAGTACCGATAAGCAGCAACTCTGCGCTATCATCGACAGCAATGCTTCAGCAGACGAGAAAGAGGCAGCTCTTAAGAATCACCCTGCGTATCAGACTGTCCGTGACAACTGCTTCGGTGCTCTCCGCCGCCAGTCTATCACTCCTGCTGATTCTGCTACTTCTTCTTCTTCCACAGCTGCTGCTTCTGCAACTGCTGAAGGAAAGGATACAGCTTCTTCTGCTGATAAGGGTGTTGCCGGAATGGGCATTTCCTTCCGCAACGGCTCCAGCAAGCTCGATCCTAACTATAAGGACAACAAGAAAGCCCTTGACGAGATGGTGGCCTTCTTCCGCGAGAATCCTTCTGCAGCTGATGAGTATGACATTGTAGGCGCTGCCTCTCCCGATGGACCTACCTCAGTCAACGATCGTCTTGCCCGCGAAAGAGCACAGGCTGTCGCAGACTATATCTCCGAGCAGGCTCCCGAGCTTAAGGACAGGCTCCACACCAGGTCTGCCGGCGAGGATTGGAACGGACTTCGTAAGGCCGTTCTCGCAGAGGATTCCCTCAGCGACAAGGATAAGAAAGAGATCTGCAAGATCATCGACAGCAACGCTTCTGCAGACGAGAAGGAGAAAGCCCTTAAGAATCATCCCGCATACGAGACTGTACGCGAGAAGTGCTTCGATCCTCTCCGCAGCCAGTCAATCGGTCTTGCAGAAGATCGTAACGAGACTACAGAGGCCCCCGCAGAGCTTGAGGAGGTTGTTGAGAAGAACGATACTACTACTACAACCCAGATCGTCAATAAGGATACTCTCAGCCGCATCGAGCGTCTCCCTGGTATTTACACCAAGGCAGTTAAGCAGGGTGAGGATTCAGTCGCTGAGTATATCCCCGTTGAGGAGCCTCAATACGATACGATTATAAATAAAGTTCCCGTAGTGGCTGCTACATATAACTTCCTTCCCAACCTCGCCACCGTCGGCACCGGCTTCCATGTCGTTCCGATTCAGGCTGGTATCGAGGTTCCCGTAGGAGATCACTGGAGCATCTACGCAGACTATCTCGGAACTGCCCCTTGGCGTGCATGGGACAACAACGCAGAGTGCGCCGAACTTCTCCACTGGACCCTCGGAACTAGATGGTATCCTGGCAGCAAGTTCGCTACTCCTTTCAATCCCGGCGGAACCGAGAGGATACTCGAAGGATGGTATGCTTCGCTCTCTGTTGGCGCTGGCTACTATGACTTCGAACACAATGGAAAGGGTTATCAGGGTGAGGAGATCCTCGCTTCCCTGGGCCTTGGATACAGCCTGGTCTTCAACGAGAACTGGAGCATGAACTTTGGAATCGGATTCGGTCCTATGTTTACCCAGTGGCGTTATTATATTGAGAAGACCTCCAACCAGCACCTTATTTACCAGTATAGTGGTAAATCACAATATTTCGGTGTTACCGATGCTAAGATAACACTCACTTACCTGTTCCATGCGAACAAGAAAAAAGAAGTTAGGAAATAAACGATGAGAAGACGTCTGTTCATACTTGTATTTGCGATTCTCGCGGTTCTCACGAGCTGTGAGAGGCGTGAGCTGGAGTATGGCAACGCCATCGTCGACCTCAGGCTTAATATCAACCTGAACATCCGCGTCAACGGTAAGTTCGAACGTCTGCCCGATCCTGAAATGATGCGCGTCATGTTCTTCGATCCCACTACCTACGACTTCGTTACTGAGACTTACCTTCCTGCAAAGGGTGGTCGCGTCTCCATCGCCCCTGGCCATTACAAGTTCATCGCCTACAACTTCGACACCGAAGCCACCCTCGTCCGCAACGACATGAACTACAAGACGATCGAGGCCTACACCAACGAAGTTTCCTCCGCCCTCAAGTCTAACATGCTGAACGCCCTGCGTTACGGCAAGCTGGCCAGCACCAAGGCGGATACTGATCTCGAGGCTGATCCCGACGACGTCTGGACCATGGCCATCAAGAAGGTTCAGGAAAGCGCAGTCATCTACGAGCCTGACCACCTCTTCGTAAGCCATCAGGATGTTGAGGTTAAGAATATCTCCGGTACTCAGACTATCGAGGCTGAGGCTGAGAGCGTAGTCGAGACCTGGCAGATCTCCGTCCGTATCAAGAATGAGCAGTACATGGCTTCCGCAAGGGCTCTGCTCACCGGTCAGATCGCTTCCAACTTCATCGGTAAGGAGAAGGAAGAAGGCAAGACCGACACGGACGTGACCCTCATGTTCGACATGAAGGCCGGTTCCGATTCCGAGACCAACGACATAGTGGTCGGCACATTCAACACCTTCGGAAAGAACCCGAGCGTGGAGAGCCGGCTCCTTCTTACTATTATTATTAAGACGGTCGGCGGCGAGACAGTCTCCTGGACCCGCGACATCACCGACGAGTTTATGTCCGAGGAGAATATCGCCGACCAGACTATCGACATCGTGGATGAGACCATCATCATCGATCCGCCTGACAACCCGACCGGCAACGGCGGCTTCCAGCCCGGAGTTGACGACTGGGACATTGAAAACATTCCGATTGACATTTAATAATTGAGTTTTAATAATATTTTACATAACTTTATAAACAATCAAATCATGAACAAATCACAATTGATTCTCGCAGCAGCGCTGGTAGCGCTCGCAGCATGCGAAAAGGGAAATCTGGACTATAGCGGTCCTCAGACCCTTGACAACGAAATCGGCTTCATGGCCGTGAATCGCAAGGCCACAAAGGCCAACGGAGAGATCATCTCCGGTACCACTTACGCCACCGACAACACCTTCCAGGTGTGGGGTTGGCAGTCCGAAGGCGGCGCATTCGCCGAGTTTGCAGATGCCGATGCTTCTAACTTTATGAGCAATCTGACCATCTCCTGGAATGACGGTCACGATCACGCTCGCACCGAAGCCTGGCGTAACGCTGATCATTACTACTACTGGCCGTTCACCGGCAAGATCAGCTTCCTGGCTGTTCATCCTTCCACCGTCGCCCCTTCGACGACTGGTTGGGACGCTACCAACAAGAAGCCTCAGGCTACCTTCGCTGATTACACGATTGCAGCCGGCAACAAGACCGTTGACCTCATGCTGGCCAACAACGAAGGTTCCCGTCGTTCAGACGCCCTTCCGATGGTCTTCAGCCACGCCCTTTCGCAGATTCAGTTCCGCGCCCGCACCAATGAGGATTACTCCGCAGACGTAACCTTCAAGCTCAACAGCGTGACCATCAACAACATTGACCTCTCCGGTGACCTCGCTTATGCCAACAGCGCCTTCAGCTGGGACGACAATGATGCCCAGACCGAATCCTGGCCTTACTACGCCACCACCGCTACTGTGGCTTATGCAGCGACCGATGCTGCCGCCGCCTTCTATGGCGATGCCAACGTCATGATCCCGCAGGCTGCGAATGTCTATGTCGCTGATCCCCTGAACGAGGGTACCACCCTTACCATCAACTACACCATGGAGCAGACCGGCTCCGCCGCCATCACCGGTAACGTCACCGTGCGTGCCGCACAGGCTTGGGAAGCTGGCAAGCGCTACATCTACACGCTGAACTTCAAGCTCAACGAAATCCTCTTCAACCCTTCCGTTACCGAATGGGTAGATGTTAATGTCGACACAATCAACATCCTTGACTAATTTGATAATAATAATAAAAGTATAAAGTCATGAAAAAGTATTTCATCATCGCAGCTGCCGCGCTCGTAACGCTCGCCGCCTGCACCAAGAACGAGATCAATACTCCTAAGCAGAATCAGATCAAGTTCAACACTGTGACCGGCAAGGCCACCAAGGCCCCGCTTTCCGGAACTACCTACAAGACCACCGATCCTACCTTCGGCGTGTTCTGCTACGCTCTTACCGATGGAAATAACTGGGCTGCAAACAGCGCAGATGGCCAGGCCTACATGGACAAGATCGAAATCTCCTACAACGGTACCGATAAGATTTGGGAGCCTGCCAACACTTACTACTGGCCTCTTTCAGGTTCTCTTACCTTCACCGGCTTCTCTCCTTACTCTGAGGCTTCGAAGGTTGCTTACGCACCTGCTACCAAGAAACTTACTGTTACCGACTATGTAGCAGCCGCTACTATCGCCGCTCAGACCGACCTCATGTGGGCCAACACCCAGAAGGATCTCACCGACAACCAGAGCACCTATACCTCCGAGATCGAGACCAGCACGCTCGAGGGTGTCAACATGGTTTTCCACCACGCTCTTTCCCAGGTGAAGTTCTTTGTCAAGAAGGCAGCCGGTCTCGATGACTATACCATCACTGTCAACAGCATCACCTTCAACGCAATGTCAACCGGTACTCTTACCGTTACCGACGATGCTCCCGCATGGGGCGCCGCTACTGTTAAGGCAGCTTATGACAGCGAAGGAAGTAATGTCGTCGCTCCTAACAATTCAGAGGCTTTCGCAAAATTTGGTAAGATTGTTAGTGATAATCTGATTGGCAATATGATGGTCCCTCAGACTCTTACTGCTGCAACTCCTCTTGCCGCTGACGACCAGACATTCACTATTACCTATTCTCTTAAGAAGGGTACTGTAGACCTCGGCCAGACGAGCAAGACCGTCGCACTCAAGACCACGGATGTCACCGCATGGGAGCAGAACAAGATCTACAACTACAACATCGTTATCGACCTCAACAAGATCTACTTCAATCCTACCATGGTTGACTGGGTAGATGCAGATCCTCAGCCCACACAGATCACCGTTCAGTAATTAATTATTAACAGCAATATCAACACAATGAAAAAAGTTATCATCATCGCAGCGGCTATCGCAGCCCTCGCAGCTTGCTCCAAGAGCGAACTCAGCATCCCTCAGGCAGAAGCTATCAGCTTCGCTCCCAACGCCCTGTCCACCAAGGCGCTCATCCTCCCCGGCAGCGACTCTCCTGAGCAGCTGGCTTTCCCAACCAACGAGACCTTCAACGTCTTCGCGTTCGCAGCTCTCGACGGCAGCACCTACAACTACACCACTCCCCTTATGGACGATGTGAACATCTCCAATCAGGGCGGTGACTGGAAGGCCACTACCGGCACCTACCTCTGGCCTGCAACCGGTAAGGTAGACTTCTACGCTTACCATCCCGCAAGCCTTAACGCCACCTTCATCTCCGACGAGGAGCCTAAGGGTATCAACCTCACCGGCGTGAGTCTCGGCACCGCCATCGGCAGCCAGATCGATCCCCTCGTGGCCACCGTCCTCGCCCAGGATGCAACTGCGAAACCCAAGGTGAACCTTGTCTTCAAGCACATCACCAGCCAGATCGCTGTGATGGCCAATGATGCCACCACCACCGAGACCCTCAAGGGTAAGATCAGCATCGAGAAAGTGACCTTCAAGAACCTGCACACCAGCGGTGACTACACCAAGAGCACCACGATCGGCAAGGGCCAGTGGAGCAATATCAACACCACAGCAGACTTCGTTTCCTTCGAAGGCAGCGAGGTTCTTCAGGAGACCGAGAGCTTCCTCTCCGGTGCTTCTTTCGTTGCTTCCCTCGACAACAGCGCAGCTTTCGTAGTTATCCCTGACAACGTCGTCACCGGCACTGCAGCAGACCAGGCAATTGAGGTCAAGTATAGCATCTCCGCTTACTCCATCAACGGTTTCGACTATCCTGCAACTCCTACCCAGACCGTCAGCATTCCCATCTACGGAAAGGTCAGCGCCAACAAGTTCCAGAACGGCAAGCGCTATGTCTTCCACATCGGAATTTCCCTCGACGGAGCGAACAACGAGATCATGTTCTCACCCGTTGTCGAAGGTTGGGAGACCGAAGACATCTCCGGTATCACCATCGACGCTGTCAACGCCACCCTGCTTTAATGCTTGTGAGAATCGATTGTTTATAATATAGTCTCATTTCCGGGCGGAGCAATCCGGCCCCGCCCGGGGAAGAGACAATCAACCGGTCGAAGTGGAAAACAGACTGCCGATTATTTTGATCCTTGGCTTGGCGCTCGCATCGTGCGCCCGGAGCATCACCGATCCTGTCGTTCAGGAGAGGCTGGTGTTCTCCGCGGTTGCGTCGCACTCTGTCAAGAGCATCATCACCACTACGAACTACCCGCTGGACGAGCCGTTCGTGGTAGGGGCGGTCCATTATCCAGACGGAGACGATAGCTCTGAAGGCCGCCCGTTCATGGACAAGGAACCCGTACGTTACGATTTCGACAATATGAGCTGGAATTCGGACAACGAGTTTTTCTGGCCCGCCTCGGGTAAGATTGTTTTCTATGCCGGCTCCCCGATCCTTCCGCAGGTGACAGTCAGCCCCGATCGTGGAGTTGACGCCCAGTGGTCCATCCCGGATAGTGCGGCGACTCAGACTGATCTGTGTTTTGCCCGGACTGTCGAAGAATGTGACACGCATTCGGCGGTGGTACCGATGGTTTTCAACCATGCTTTGAGCCAGATTTGCTTCAAGGCCCGGACACTCAAGGGTTATTCACATTCTTACACGGAAGGCGATCTTATCCAGGCTAATGTAATCAGGGTAATGCTCGATTCAGTGAAGGTCCGCGGAATCGTTTCCGAAGGCCATTTCACCCAGAGGCCCCGCGAGTGGTCTTACGACCCGTCTGACACAGTATCTTACACAGTGTTCAGAAGTGATGAGGGTCTCGAACTCAAGGTCGACCGCTACGACACGCCGGAGGTGGTGAAATTGTGTACGCTTCTGCTTATCCCCCAGTATCTGGGCGGGAATGCCTGTATACAGGAGTGGCACCACGCTGAAGTACGTTCCAGCATTACCGACGCTTCTACCGGGGAGATAGTATCGGACATAAACTATACTGTCCCCGAAACATCCGTAGTTTATTTTCACGATATTTGTGAAAGGTGGATTATGGATTTCAAATACACTTTACGCCTTTCTGTCGGGCTGAACGGCGACAAAAGCACCCTCGCGGTGGCTGTCACCGACTGGACCGAGACAAAGGAGATAATTTTAGGCGACGAATGAAAAAGACGACTAAGCTATTATTCTTAATGATCGCGGGCGCGCTTGCGTGTGCATGCGTCAAGTCTGAGGTGGACAAGCAGTCTATCTCCTTCTCGCCTGTTGCCTCCAAGGCCACGAAAGCGATCATCGACGGGACTAACTATCCCACAAGCGAATCTTTCGTCGTGAGCGCCTACTACGGCGGAACGGCCGCATATTTTGAAGACCTGACCGCCTCCTACAATTCCTCCCTTGACCTTTGGGAAACTTCAACCCCCGAGTACTGGCCGCTCGGCGGTTCGCTTACTTTCCAGGCCTACAGCCCCGCTTCCGCAGGGCTTACGATCGACGCCTCCGGCGTCAGCATAGACGGTTACACCGTCCAGACCGCCGGGCAGATGACAACAGACCTCTGCTACGCGTCCTATACTGTCGCGGACTGCACAGTCCACGATCCCGTACCCCTCGTCTTCTCCCACGCCCTCTCGCAGGTAGTCTTCAAGGTGAAGGCGGCGGCCTATTATTCGAATGTCACTTTCTCCCTCGACGCTCTTTCCCTCGGTGGACTTTTCTCCGTCGGCAATTTCAGCGAAGGAGCCTGGAGCGACCATTCCTCCGAACACGATTATTCCATCTCCAGCACTCCCACAACCCTCACTTACACTGATGAGGAGCCGGACGTCACGGAGATTGCAGCATATCTTTTCCTTCCCCAGACTATCGGAGACGATGCCACCCTCAATGTCACTTATAGCATTACCCAGAACGTCTCGGGAACGGACTACACAGTTAACAATCCCCCGGTTTCGATTGCGCTTAAGAACTCCGTCAGCCAACTGGAATCAGGAAAAAAATATATCTTTACCATTAATATAGGTCTTGACCTTATCAACTTTACCGCTTCGACTGTGGCTTGGGAAGAGAAGGAAGGCGGTGTGGTTGTTGAATAATGATAGTATGAGAAGAAGAACGATATACCTGATCTGCACGGTGTTCGCCCTCTGGTCCTGTTGCGAGGAAAAGAAGGTGTCCACTGACAGTTTTACGGCAGAAGGCATCGAAATCGCCGCCGGTGAAGCTTCTCCTACCAAGGCGATGATGGACGATGCCGCCCTCAAAACCGTCGGCAATAAACTCCGCGTCTGCGACGTCCTCACGGATTTCTCCGGAACTGTGTCGTGGATGAGCGAGAGCAACCCGTACTACATCAACGACGAGATCCAGTACAACGGAAATCCCGTCTGGGATTATCTGTCCGGCAGGAAGTATCCCTGGACTGTGGACGGATTCCACCTCTTCTTCGGCTGGCTCAGCTACGACAATGCGATGAGCCTTACTCCCGAGACCTTCTTCGGAAACGGTTTTTCCTATGACGCTTCCTCCAAGGTCATATCCATTCCCACCAAGGAGATGAACACCACCACGGATCAGTTCGACTTTATGTACTCGAAGGTGCAGTTTGTGGACGCCGCGGACCACGTCGCGGGACAGCCCGTAAATCTCGAACTTAACCATCTGTTCACAGCATTCAAGCTCACCCTTAAGAATACTTCTGAGAATCCGATTTACCTTAAGAGTGTGATTCTCAAGGGAATGAAGAACAGCAGGAGCGCCACGATCGCCTTCGATGCCCACGAACCGACCGTCACCACCTCAAATCATTCTTCGACTGACGTGGTTCTTTATCAGTCGGCAGATGAAGGCGGAACCGAGTTTGAGTACATAGACCTTGAGAAGCCCCTGACAGATTATATGCTGATGTGGGCTCAGTCTTATGCCGAACTTGATGGCGCCGAACTTGAGGTGATTTACTACGTCTATTCCGGAGGACAGCTTTCGGACGAGCTTACCTCCCACATTTTCCTTAACAGGCAGAATCTCTTCAGGGTCGAGCAGAAGGGAATAGACGCCGGATCGAAGTACTCCTTCCAGCTCCAGTTCAAGAAGAGTACGATTGACATCTACATCAACGTTCTGCCCTGGGAGTACGAAGAGTACGACTTTGACTACAGCAGACACTCCATTTCAGCCCGAAGTGGGGCGTGGAAGGACGGAGTGCTTGGTTTCTGGCGTTACAATCCTCTGACGGATCTCTATGACATCTCTCCTACAAACGATGAGTGGTCAGCCAAAGCTATCCGTTTCCAGACCCGCAACGAGGTGCTCAAAGGAAGATTCTATGTCGAAGCGCCCTACGAAGGCAGCTGGATGATCCAGACTTCTCCTCTGTCTGCGTCCCAGTACTTTGTCATCACTCCGACTTCCGGCGATATAGACGTGGACACTGACAACGGCTTGTGCGAGTTCACCGTGACGGTCAACCCCGACCTGTCCCCCGAAACGGCCCAGAACCTCTATTTCAGCGTCATGATCTACTTCAACGGAGAATGGCACGACGCGAATTCCGAATTCAACCGTAAAAACATAAGATTGGTACTCGATGCGAACTAATAGACTTACATACGCTATATGTTGTGTGCTGACGCTCGCTGCGTTTGCCTCTTGTGTGAAGGAGCAGCCGCTGTCTTCCGGCAAGAAAGACGGCATCGTCCTCAATCTCGAGCTTAAAGGCCACGAGACCAAGGCGACCAAGCCCGGAGTTGAGGCCCTCAACGAGAATCTCCTCGGCAGCACTGTGGATATTTTCTTCTACGACGAAACCACCCTCGAGGTGAAAAAGGAGGCCCTCGGAGCAATCCGTTCCGGTACTCTTGTTCAGCTGCCCACCAACCCCAACGAGATGGAGATTGTTTTCGGGACCATGGGTTCGGGCGCAAAGTGCGGTATTTTTGTAGTCGCCAATTTCACGGGGACTTATGAAGGCACTGCCGGCAGCAGAACCATCACTCAGGTGAAAAACTCGCTGCTCCCCGCTCCCAACTGGGAGACTCTGCCCCAGGCAGGATTCGTGATGACGGGATATGTCCAGGCGACCCTTCGCAATGCCCAGGGTGCGACACCTATCTATGAGACCGTCCAGCTTGAGCGCATCGCTGCGAAGGTGACCTTCGACGTAACTGTGGCCAATTCTGCCGAAGAAGAAGGAGAAGGGGAGGGCCATACCTGGACTCCTCAGACAGACGGAATGTCTGTGTATCTCGTCTATGCTATGCGCAAGGCGACCCTCGGCGCTGAACCGGAAAGGATGCCCGCTACCGCCAATGTGACTTACGGCTCTGCCGAGCCTGTCGTCTATTCCCAGTATGTGGACAAAGTGCTCTACGACACGGGCACGACCAAACTTCGTCCGCGCGGAGGAGTGAACACTGCGAGTCCCGTCTATTCCACTGACTACACCCACGAAGTGGACGGGGAGACCGTCACCGAGATTCGCCCCTTCTACACCTACCCGATGACGTGGGAGACCGCTTCCCCGATGGAGCCTTACATGAAGCTCATCATCCCCTGGAGGTATGGAAGCACCACCCGCAAGTACTACTACAAAATCCCGTTCCACGGAAATGCCCTGGAGCGCAACCACTGGTACCACATCTCCATCGACGTGCAGATCCTCGGAACAGAGCAGGCCGATCCGCCTGAGGTGAATATCTACTACTCCATCGCGGATTGGAACGGCGAGATTGACACGGCAGGAGCAGATGAGATCATCAATGTTACCTCAGTCCCGGCCACCGTTATCTCTGCCCGCTTCCTCAGCGTCCCTACTACCGAGTACATTATGTACAACATTGACGAACTGACTATCCCGATTCAGTCCAGTCATGATGTCGAGGTGGTCGGTTTCACAGTAGCGTCCGGTGCCTACACCTCATCCCACGATATCGACGCGAACTATGTGGGCAGCAATCCCCGCATCTATAATCCGTTCACGACGACTCTCAATTCCAGCAATCAGATAGTTGCTGCTCACCCGAACTACAGTGCCGCCACTCCTTCCGCTGTTTCGCAAAGCTTCACCTACAATCAGGCTGCTAATGCCCAGGGCTGGTCGGTGACGGTTAACGGGCGTGAAAGTGTCACGCTTACTCACCCGCTGAACCGTGATATGTCCACCAACAATTACGATGTGGCCCCGTACACCATCCGTATGCGTTTCCGCCACGAGGGCGAGGGCGCATCCCTTTACTTTACTGATGTCACGGTGGAGCAGAGACCTTCGATTATTATCAAGCCGGAGGCAAACAGCGGAGGAACTGATAATTACGGTTACGGTTTTGTCAATGGAGGACAAGGCGGAGGGGCAAATAACAATAACGCTGATGGCAGTTGGACCAGCAGTTCTCAGCATAATTCCGGATACAATGCTTGGACTTATTATCTTGGCTCTTCGCCTGGCAATTTGAGTAACTCATCCAACACGAACGCCAATATGTACGTCATTGAGACGTCAGTTCTTCCGACGACAGGCGCTGTGGCAAGTTATATGCTTGGAGATCCCAGGAGCCGTGAGGTTGACAATCTCGGGCAGACCTGGAGCCAGAGCAAGGCTTCTGTCCAGGGAGGAAATCGCAGGATATCATATTATTACCCTGTGGGAGGAGCAGAGTATTCCTATTTTATTGCCCCGAAATTCCGTATTGCTTCTTCTTTTGGTGCCACTCAGCCAATGTCTTATGAAAATGCCAAAAGACGCTGTTCCTCCTACCAGGAAGACGGATATCCTGCAGGACGTTGGCGTCTTCCGACGGTGGCGGAGATAACATATATGGCTCAGTTGACAACAGACGGACTGATCCCTCGTCTTCTCGGAGGAACTGACGCTGATAATACAGATTACTGGAGCAACAATGGTTATGTCACTGTGCCGGGAGCTAGAAGTTCTTCATCTTTGAGTTCCAATACTGGCACAAGCGGAACAAGATATGTCCGTTGCGTCTACGATGAGTGGTATTGGGAGAACACTGTTTATGAGAAGGCTCCGGATATAACAGTATTTACCTGGGGAGACCAGCTACGTGATGATGTAAGAAAGAACTGACGTTATGAAAAGGTATTGCCACATATTTCTTGCACTGACGCTTGCGGTTGCGTCGTGTGACCTTCTCGAAGAGCCCGGGATGATGCCTTCCTATGCTCCCGAGGGACAGCGCGTGCAGATCGATTTCAGTGTCGCGGTGCCTGACGGTGGCCCTCAGACGAAGGCGATGGGAAACATTCCCACTATCGATCCCG
>Ga0247611_10003829_pt1 | contig 21726 bp, 15 predicted proteins | sample 177DNAGHGhighgp2_FD_192422 | JGI IMG/M metagenome (GOLD analysis project Ga0247611, IMG submission 192422) | Sheep rumen microbial communities from Palmerston North, Manawatu-Wanganui, New Zealand - 1770 DNA GHGhigh gp2 | ecosystem: Host-associated > Mammals > Digestive system > Stomach > Rumen... | reverse complement strand
CGTCCTTCAGGTCGCGCTTGGCATCGGGGATGGCCTTCGGGTCGGTCACGACCGGCTGTGCATGTTCGGCGAGCAAATCACGGACCACGAGGTTCGCGGGGCTTTCGCGGGTATCGCCCGTGTTCGCCTTGAAGGCGAAACCGAACACGGCAATCTTCTTGCTTGCAATCGTGTTGAACATGGTTTCGAGCATGCGGTCCACCACGCGATGGGTCTGCCACTCGTTGATTTTCACGACACTTTCCCAATAGGCGGCGACCTCGGGGAGGCCATAGTAGCCACACAGGTACACGAGGTTCAGGATATCCTTCTTGAAGCAGCTACCGCCAAAGCCGATAGAGGCCTTGAGGAACTTCGGTCCGATGCGACGGTCCTTGCCCATCACATAGGCGACTTCGTCCACGTCGGCGCCGGTCTTTTCGCAGAGGGCGCTGATGGAGTTGATGGAACTGATGCGTTGGGCCAGGAAGGCGTTCGCGGTGAGCTTCGTGAGTTCGGAGCTCCAGAGGTTCGTCGTGAGGATACGGTCACGCGGCACCCAGTGGGCATACACGTCCACAAGCTTCTGGCAGGCGGCAAGGCCCGATTCCGTCTGGTGGGAGCCAATGAGTACCCGATCGGGCTCAAACAGGTCATTGATGGCGGTACCTTCGGCAAGGAACTCGGGGTTGCTGAGCACCTCAAAGTGCAGGCCCTTGTCGTTGGAATTCAGGATGCGTTCCATCGCGGCAGCGGTGCGAACCGGGAGGGTCGACTTTTCCACGATAATCTTGCCTTCGTCGGCAATTTCCAGAATGTTGCGTGCGGTCTTTTCCCAGTACTGCAGGTCAGAAGCCTTGCCGGCGCCATGGCCAAACGTCTTGGTCGGGGTGTTCACGGAAACGAAAATGATGTCCGCTTCCTTGATGGCAGCCGGAATATCGGTGCTAAAGAAGAGGTTACGGCCGCGGGCACGCTTCACCACGTCGTCGAGGCCGGGTTCAAAAATCGGAAGGTTGTCGCTGTTCCAGGCGTCGATACGGGCCTGGTTGATATCGACTACGGTAACCTTCACGTCGGGGCACTTGTCGGCAATAACAGTCATAGTGGGGCCGCCAACATAGCCCGCGCCAATGCAAAGAATCTTGGTATTGTAGTTCATGATGTGTAAAAAATAGCAATAACCCGCCTTCGGAGCACACCCGACGATACAAGATAATCGGTATGCCCAGCAAACGGAGCCACAGTACCGCAAAAGTACTGCACAAAAAGGCAAGTTTTATATGTTTACAGGGCCACGTCCGGCCCCACATTTAATGATGTTCAGAGGGGTGTCCCTTAACATCAAATGGTAAGCGGTTCTCGCGCACAGTCATTTTCACGAACATGTTTACAGCCGCAGAAATCGATATTCCTACGGAACTGCAAAATTCGTCGAACCGTTTCTTTGTTTCATCATCCATTCGTACACTGACCACAGCCATCGCGTACTCCTCTGCAAAAGAGCCCAAAAAATTTTTTACGATGTAATTATAACTATTAGTCAAGGCATTTCAAGTAATATTTTCATTACATATAAATGAATTCATTCATCCATTTTCACACACAAACTACACTTCTTTGTATTCAGTAATACATTGTCATACACAGAAAAATTAAAATAGAACTTTGTTCAAAATATCACACACAAACTCACAACTTGCATATTTTTTGATTAAATAATTTATGTTTATCCAAAACGGCTTGTTTACAAAAAATAGCCAGAAGCAACCGTCAACGACGGCAAAAATCTAGATATCACATCCAGACTACTTGAAAGTCGCCGTCAGGGCATCGATTTCTTCGGGCAGAATCGTACGGGAGGCATCCATAACGCCATCGCTCCAACCGGCAAATATCCCTCCGCCAATTCCCTCTGCAGATAGGGTAACCGGCGTGCCCTTGAAGAAGTTGATTTTCAGCGAAGGACTGTCGAGCGGGAGGCCATCTACAAGCACACGTCCATTTCCGTTTGCAGTAAGTGTCACCGGGACGATTTCGTCTAGATTAAAGAATTCCTGCATTTCACTATAGAGGACACCGGGTCGCTCTTCCGCAAAAACCTTCATACCATCAAGCACCTTTCCCATCCAGCTTGCACTATGGCCCCAACGTTTCTGGTCGCGCCCCACCTCGGCTGAAATTTCATCCATCATCGCCTCTATGCGGGCAAGTACGCGAGATTTTTCGAAATTCATGGAAAGGAGCGCCGACATACGGTTCACAAACTTATTCGTAAACGACTTGTTTTCTAGCAATTTCCGGAACAGGAAGGTCGACTTGGGGCCATTCGGCCAGTCTTCGCCATCCTCGGCGGCAGCAAACTCAAATATATTGTTCGTGTACTCGCTCATATCATTCCCGAATCCGAAATCCATGTCGTACAGGAACCACCTCCACGGAGAAGCCGGGTTACGCACACGCCACTTTTTCAGGTTGTTCGAGGGCCAGTCGCGGTTATTCGCGTAAATTTCTGTCTGCTGATAGTTGATAAAATTGTCTATATCAATCTTCGACGCCACATATTGGTAATTCGCGTCATCATCGAGCGGGAACGATTCCATCCAGTCCAAGAGTTCGGTATAGTCCGAAGACTCCCCACTGCTTGCCGAGTTATCCGCCTTCAGAAGGTCGATGTTGTCCGGATCGTAGCCGTAATGCGTCTCGAAGTAGTAACGGTTCGAGCGTTCACGGATATTCTGGATTCCATAGTACTCGCCATTGTAGTAGACGATTGCCGGTCTGCTCCGCTGGTAATCGACCCCGAGGCCTTCGGAAAGCGAACTTGCTAGGTCATCGTGGATGTAGTCCATCCCGAAATTGCCCGTACGCAGGATAAAACTCTTGAACTTGTTCAGTTCCGGATATGCAGGGAAAAGCGGATATTCCAGGCGCTTGTCGCCGTACTTCTCGCGGAACACGATAGCGACAGACTTCTTCTCGCGGGCCCTACTGTAGTTGCCAAAAATCTGGAAGCCCGCATCCTTCGCAAATCCGGGCTCACTGCTACCGGGTTCAACAAGTTCCACAAATGCGGGGAGTTCACGATCAGACCAGTAGTTCGCACCGTAATGCGGCTCCTTTGCCTGCGCATCGGGGCCATCCACATAGAGGCCGGTATCCGGATCAAACAGAGAAAGTGGATTTGCGGTAATGAACACGGAGGCAATCGTCGGCTGGTCCTCGAATACGTAGGTACGGGTTTCCACGTCGCCTGGGTACATTCCCGGCATAAAGGAGGCGCAGCGCAAAACTGTCGTAGAAGAAACAGTCAGGCCCATTGTTTCGGGCTGGCTCGCATCGGGCAATGCTCCACCTTCCCGGCAACGCACGTGCGCATTGCTCTCCTCGTCGGTATAGAAAGTCACGAAGAACGGTTCCTTGTAAAAACCCGAGGGAGGCATCTTATCGGAAACTACCGGAGAACGTTCGGAATAAACAACCGACGAGAAGGCTCCACCATACGGGCTCGGGTCCGCGAAGCCATAGGTCGCCGCACCTGCAGGCGATACTCCGAATGACCACGTCTTACCGACAGGCATCGCAGGGTATGCGACGGAATCCACAATCGCGCCCTCTTCATTCATCAGGTAGAGACTTCCACCCTTGTGGTGCAACTTGAAATTCGCATGCGGTTCGTGCCCGCGATTGCGAGCTATGTACGAGGTCACCTTCATGTTGACCTCCTTCGTCTCGTTCGATTCCGGGCTGAATCGCGTACCGTAGATGTTCTCGAGGTCAGGGAGTTTAGTCCCCTGCGGAAGAGAGATAGTATACGTCGTATTGGAATCGCCCGTACCCTCAATGACCGCCTCCCACCCAAGCCAGTCATCTACATCGGGCTGCGCGAGCCTAAGCGAAAGCTTGCGGCCCGCCGTCACAAATCCCGTCAAAAGAATCTCGTTCGCATTCGAGATGTCGAGCACATCATTTTTCGAGGACGACCCCGTCCCCACGAAGACTGAAATCGATGTCCACCCCAGTTCCTCGTTCACACCGTACTGCATGCTGCTCCCGAAAGCCTGGCTCCCATTTTCAGCAAAACAGATCTTTGACTTGCCCGGGAGATTATCCGCACGGCTCTCGCCCGCAACGGGCTCATTTTGCGAATCAGTCCAGGTCCAACATCCATGACCAATCAAATCTGCTGAATCATGGGGAGCCTCGTAATCGGGCAAGTCCTTCCCCGAAAGAAACAGCACCATGAACCCCTGCGGCGGCACAGGAACGTTCCCAAAAGCCCACTTCCTAGGCTGCGAAAGGTCATCGGTCAAGTAGAGACCAGCAAGGTTTACGGGCGTTTCGGACGGATTGAAGAACTCCACCCAGCCGGCATCGCCACCCTCATGATCCTTAAAAGTGGTATTCACCGGGTCCACTTCCGTCACCACCACCGGGGAGCCCCCCACAAAGGGAACCGATGACGAGGCGGAACTTTCGGGCAATTCGACTGAAGAGCCCGAACCGCTATCGTCCGAGCATGCCGCGAGAAGCACCGTCAACAAAGAGAGTGTTACAAGAGTGGACCTACACACCATATACAGAATATACCTTTTCGAACGGGAAAAATCAAATTTTCCCGCACGCCACGTGATTTTCCGCAAGGGAATCCTGTTAACTAGGGCTTTTTTTCATCTGGGAGCGGTGCGGGCGCCGGACAATGAACAGGCAAGCGCCAATCAGTACCAGAGTCACCGAAATGACCTTCCCTATAGGGAATGCCTCCGAAAACACGACTGCTCCCGCCAAGGTAGGCACAGCCGCCCCGACGGCAGCACTGAACGGAATGATGAACAGAGCACGCCCACGCGAGAACGAGACCTGCGAATACAGGAAAGCGATGCTGTAGGTAGCCACATAGCCAAGCGTCCTGAAATCAAGCAGCAGGCTTGCAACTGACGAAAGCGCGATATGGTCCAGGTCAAAATCCATTGCGAGGCTCTTGTAGAAAGCAGCAGAAAGGCCGAACCCAACACCCATGATAAGTGAATCCACCACCTCGCGGTTTTTCACGAACAAATGCGCAACCAGCGTTACCGCACAAAGGATACCGGCGTAAACCCAAAGAATTCCAACATTCTGCAGGCTAGTCGATTCTCCCAAATTTTCTACCGAATAGAGTAGGCCTGCCACCACAAAGCAGATGGCGACAACAATGCGCTTTGTCAGGACCTCCTTCAAGATGCAGAACCCCATCAGAGCGGTCAGTACCGGATTCAGGACCATCATGGGCTGCACCTGCGAAAGGTCATAGCGGGCCATGGCGATATAGTACCCGAGAGTCGCAAGCCCCGAGCAAGCGATACCCAGCCACCAGAACTTGTTAGTCACCACGCCCTTGAAAAATTCCCAAGGCCGAGACGTGCCGCCGGTGCGCTTGCCTACTGCCGAAACCCCGGACTTTTCCAGGATATTCCCGCAGGCAAACAAAAATGCAGGGCCAATTGTCAGAAGAAGGAAAAGCATCTGCTAAATCTCGTCGTAAATTTCTTGATAAATCCAGTAATTCCCCATGACCCGCTTCACGTAGTCACGAGTTTCCCAGTAACTGATTTCTTCGGCACGGATATCCCAGGGTTTGCCCTCACCCGCCTTTTGCCAGCGCTTGGTGGGCTTGGGGCCAGCATTGTAGTTCCCCAGCACATACATGTAGTCGTTGCTGTATTGTGCCTTCAGGTCTACAAGATAGCGGACTCCCAAACGGATATTCATGTACGGGTTGTAAAGTTGCGCCGGATCGAAGGTATCCAGGTATTCCTGCTTTGCAAGCATCTTACCGGTCGCAGGCATAATCTGCAGCAGGCCACATGCACCCGCAGGCGATGTAATCTGGTAGTCGAATATGGATTCCTGGCGCATCACGCTATAAACGAAAAACGGATCTATGCGCGTTCCCGAATGGAACTTCACCTGGTCGCGGTAAGGCAGCGGGAACAGGTAATGCAAGATCGCGATTGGGGCATCGGCCAGAAGGCGACGGTCGATATTCGCCTGGAACTGGCGCGCAAGCCTGTACCCAGCAGCAGTCTCGCCCATCTCATAAAAGAGGTTCCCGTACTCATACAAAAAATCCAAGCGTTTCGCATTCTTCTTGCGGGCCTCGTCGTACAGGGCGAAAGCCTCGTCGCTAAACCCGTACTGGAACAGTTTCTTTATGCGGTCATAGCGTTCCTGCGTGTACGTCGGGTCTTTCGCGCCCTTCTGGATATTCTTCACCCAGGCAAGCGTCGCCTCGCCGGTCATAGGCACGCCCTTCGCATAGGGCACCTCGAACTTTTCCATCAGTTCATATTCTACGAGTTTCATGCGGCTCCGGTGCGCATAGTAACCAAGCGGGAAATCGGCGATACAATCCAAAAAGGCATCGCGAGCAAGGGAATCTTTCCCCATCTTCATGTAGGTTTCGGCAAGGAAATACCTCGACGCGCTTCCGCTCCACAGGAACGGTTCGCGTTTCGCCTCGGCCAAAGCCTTCTCGGCATCGGCCCAGCGTTCCTGCTTGAAGTAGATAAAGCCTATGCGGAATTTTGCCCACTGGTGCTTGATATTGTTCCCGAAATGCTTATCGGCAAGTTTTTCGAACGTAACAACCGCACTGTCATAGCGCTCCTGCTGTTCGTGTTCAAATCCGCGGACCCAGAGGTTGTTCGCATTTTCCTTGCTGTACTTGTTCGCACTCTGCAACATGGCATCAAGCCTGCGAATTTCCTTTGCATTCTTTTTCGCAGCACTGCGATGCAGGCGCAGCGCCGCCTGAATCCATACCGCGCGCGCCTCGACAGAATCGATAAGGAACGTAAACTGCGCAATCGCCTCATCGTTCCTGTTCATCGCCTTGAGCGCATCGCCGCGTTTGCTCCACAGTACGATACGCGTATTCATATCGAGCGAGCTCTTCAGTTCTGCAAGCGGGGACCCTTCCGGAACCGGCTGCACCGACTGCGGATTTTTCGCCACCATGTCCTCGTCGAGAATACGGATGGAATCCAAAAGTCCAATACAGCTCTGCGCCTCGTCCTTCGCGCAAGCCATCTTCGCATAGGCGACCTTTTCGGCAAGCGTCTCAGGAGATGCCTGCACCGTACGCAGGCGTCTTATGGCCACAAAGGCGGAATCCCTGTACGGAGTCGAAGTCGTAAGCAACTGCATGTAATAGCGTTTCGCCTGCTTCTGTTGCTTATTTTGTTCCAAATACGAGGCGTAACGGTATTTCAGTACCGCAGCATCGTCTCCCTTAGGGAACCTATCCAAAAAGGCCTTCAGGGAATCCGCATGAGCCTTCTCTCCCAGTGTCGAATCGGCAAGGGAAGCCTCCACGCGGAGTCGTGCCGCCGCGCGGGCAAATGCATCATTCTTCGAGAACTTCGAGCCAAGTGTAAGTGCACGGCGCATTCCATCATAATCGTTCACACGGAACTTCGATTTTGCCATACGCAGGACCACCTCGGCCTCGAGTTTCGGGTCTCGGCTTCGAAGCGCGTCATAGGCAGAATATGCACTATCCCATTTCTCGGAGTAGTAGTAAAATGCGGCACGAGCATAATCGCGCACATCGCCTGCCAGCAAGGTATCTTCCATGCTCCTCTTGGCACGGTCAGCGCGGACAACGCGATTATGAAAATCGCCCGGCGCTATCTGTTCGAGTGCTGCGTACGGGTCTTGCGGGATGGCGTCTTCTATAGCCGCATTGGAATCAGCGGGGGCCGCATTATCGGAAGTCCGGCCACCATTCTCGCCGCATGCATTGCATGCGACAATCAATCCCAAAGCAGGAATAAAACGGCGGAAGGGCACCGATCTACAAAACAACATTCACACCTCCAAAATCAGGACTTCGCCGATTCGCTCGCGACCTGGCCGATAAAGCTCGAGATGCCGAGATCGGTAATGGTCTGCGCGTACTTCCTGTACATATACCCGTTCACGCTGTTGGCATCGTCCATCTGCAAAACGGCTAGAGCGCTTTCACGCACTTCTTCGAAGTTAATCGAGCGGATAATCTTCTTTGTGGCCATCACGCTCCATGGCGTCATAGACAGTTCATCGACACCGAGCCCGACCAGCAAGAGCACGCTAATAGGGTCCGAACCCATTTCGCCACAGACCGCCACTGGGATGCCTTCCCTGTGGGCAGCATTCACCGTATGGTAAATCATCTTAAGCACAGCAGGGTGATGCGGCTGGAACATGTCCGTAATGAGTTCGTTCGTGCGGTCCACCGCGAGAGTGAACTGGATAAGGTCGTTCGTACCGATGCTAAAGAAGTCCGCCTCTTTCGCAAGCAGGTCCACAAGCACCACGGCTGCGGGCACCTCAATCATCACGCCCACCTTCACCGGAGCGACCTCGATACCTTCCGCCTTCAGTTCTTCAGAGCAACGCTTTATGTAGGCCTTCGCCTTGCGGAGTTCCTCGAGACCCGAAATCATCGGCAAAAGAATTCTCAGGTTCCCCTTGACGTTCGCCTTGAGGAGCGCCTTCAGTTGCGTGCAGAAAATGTCTTCGCGGTCGAGGCACACGCGGATAGACCGCCATCCCATGAACGGGTTCGCCTCGCTCGTCGCGGTAATGCCCGACACAAGCTTATCGCCACCCGCATCGAGCGTTCTAATCGTCACCGGGCACGGAGAAAGCGTATCGAGGATCTGACGGTATGCCTCGGTCTGTTCCTCCTCCGTAGGTGCGGCATACTGCAGGAACAGGAATTCCGAACGGTACAGGCCCACACCCGTCGCGCCATAGTCCATCACCTTGGACGCCTCGTTCGGGAGTTCTACGTTTGCATGCAGCGTGATATACTTTCCATCGCGGGTCATCGGTTCGAGCCTACGCATGGTGAAAAGTTCACGGCGCTGGCGTTCAAACACTTCCTGGCGTTCGCGGAACTTGCGGATATCGTCTTCGTTCGGGTTCACGATGACAAGGCCGCCGGAACCATCCACGATAAGGGTATCGTCGGGTTTCACGACCGCAGCAACGTTCCTAAGGCCGGAAACTGCCGGAATCTGGAGGGAGCGGGCAAGAATCGCCACATGGCTCGTTCTACCGCCGGTATCCATCAATAGCGCTCGCGCCTGCCCGGGCTGGAGAGCCATCAAGAAACTCGGCAAAATCTCGTGAGCGACAATGACGGCCCCATCTTCGCTAGACACTTCCTGCAAGGCCGGTCCGGCATCATCCATCGCCGCCATGAGGCGGTTATGCAGGTCACGCAGGTCCGTCGCCTTGTCGCGCATCGCGGGCGAATCAATCTTCTCGAAATTATCGATATAGCCGCCAAGGACCACGTGCAAGGCCCAGCGGGCATTCTTGCGTTCCTTGCGAATCATGTTCAGGACGCCGTTCACGAGCCCCGGATCCTGCAAAATCATTAGGTGAGTCGCAAATATCAGGCTATCGTGCACGCCCGTGCGTGTCTCCGATATTTCCTTGATTTGTGCAATCTCTTTTGATGTACGTGTCACCGCCCTGCGGAACACTTCTACTTCCGCATCAATTCTCGATTCGGGGATCGTCTCTTCGACTACCGTTATTTCACGACTAGCAACCTGGAACGCGCGCCCCATGACAAAGCCGGGCGACGCGGGAATACCGACAAGGACATGCCTTGCGGACTTAGGGCTCTTCGTTGAAATTGTCATGGAAGAGCGTTTCCAGTTTCAGCACAACTTCCTGCTCGTCCTCGCCGTCCACTTCGAAACGGACCTCCGAGCCTACCGGGATAGCAAGCATCATCACGTTCAAGATACTCTTCGCATTCGCCCTAGAGCCATCGAACTCGATGGTGACATCGCTTTTTGCAGGGCCCGTAATATCGACAATCATGCCAGCAGGCCTTGCGTGAATTCCAAGTTTATTCGTGACTGTGAGAATCTTCTCTATCATCGTTTCCTCAGAAGAAATCCACGTTGACATCAAGCCCGTCGTGCAGAATCACGCGGAACAGGCTATCCGCCGAATGGACCGTCTTGACCAAGTCGTCATGCAATTTTCTGTCAGACAGAAGGACTCCGACCGTATTGTCCTTGGACTGCACCTTAGCAATCAGTTCATCCAAATGCTTCGTAACGCCCTCGAGTTCGCCCACCAGGCCATCGGCGTTCCCAATAACCTTGTCGGCGTTGGCAAACAAGCCATCCAGCGGAGGCTTGACCCCATCTACGAGAGCATCGACCTTGCCCATCACCTCGTTCAAGCTGGCAAGGCTCTTTTTAAGCTGCGGATCGGTCGTATTGACCATGGTCATCAGGCGGTCTTCCAGAGATTCGGCCTTGGCAAGAATAGTCCTGAAGCGGTCCTGAAAATCGGGACTCGCAATAGTGCCGTTCAGGGCGGCTTTCACGGATTCCAGCAGCACCTTGGTGCTATCGCAGACTTCGCCAGCAAGCCCAAGAGCTTCGGCAATACCCGCATCGAACTGACCGTTGATGGTATCGTTCGGGGCCCAGTAGGTTTCGGCGTCACCCAGAATCATGCCAATCTGGCGTTCGCCCATGATACCAATATTCTGCACACGAATCTCGGAATCCTTCGGAATCTTCACGTCGGTGCGGAGCCTGATGCGTACGACAACGCGGTGGCCAGCCAGGCTAATGTCCTCGACCTTACCCATCTTGACACCGTTGACCTTCACAGGGTCGTCAAGAACCAGCGTACTGACCTGGGTAAAGCGCAGATAGTAGGTATGGAATGTTTCGCGCGGGTCCTTCTCGTTCAAGAAGAACATCCCGAACACAAGAATCACAATAGCCAGTAATACGACTAGGCCAACAGAAAAGTATAGGACCGAATTCTTTTTCATTTGTCCCACAATCTAGCATATTCAACAGGACTTTCAACGAAAGTTCCCGCGAAACAGGCGTTTTTTGGCAGTTTTTTCAAGGGAGGCTCACTCCTCCACGCGCACAATCGGGCTATTGTTCTCTATGCCGTTCACGTGACGGTCGAGCCAGTCGTAGAGCAAGGCATCCCTTTCCGCAGGGGGCAGCAGGAACTTTTCCCGGCCCTCCTTCTGCATGAACACGTCGAGGTAGGTCATGAGCACGCCACCCGCGACAGAGACGTTCATCGATTCGGTAATCCCGTACTGCGGCAGCTTGAATTCATAGTCGGCATGCGCAAGCGTATCGGGGTGGTTCCCGTGGAACTCACTCCCGAGATAGAATGCCGTAGGCTGGCTCAAATCGAGATCCAGCACGGAATTCGTGGTATTCGTACTCGCAACAGCAATCTTGTAGCCCTTGGCGCGAAGCTTTTCCATGCAGAGCATGCGCTTCTTGTACAAGTACAGGCTCATCCACTTGTAGGATCCCTTCAGGATGGACTTGTTCACGCTATAGGCGTTATCCTCCTCGATAATGTGTACATCCTGCAAGCCAAACACCTCTGCCGTACGGATAACAGCCGAGATATTGTGCGGGTCGAAAAGGTCCTCGAGCACCATACAGAAGTGCCTCGTACGACGGTTTACCACGCCGGTCAAAAGCTCGCGACGGCGTTCCGTAACACGAGCCAGGAGGGATCCAAGACTTTCTTTTTCGTTCTCGCTCATTTTTTTTCGATCCTTGTATCGTCAACCTTTATCGGGACGCTTTCGAGCCTCTGCTTTTCGCGTTCCTTCTGTAACTTTTCAAAATCGCCCAGTTTCCAGGGGGCTCCGTTTACCACGTTCTCGAAATCAATTACGTACTGCACGTTCTCATAGGATTTCAGGCTTGCGCTTTTGAGCATGGGTTCCTTATTCCCCCCAAAATAGCTACCCGACGCCTTCTTGATATCTTTTACGATATGGTCAATCTTGTCGTTCACCACACTCTTGAACACATTCATCTGCATGATAGAATTGAGTACGGAATTTCCAGGAAACACGACGGCAGTTAGTTTATACTTAATCTGTTTATTAGGAGTTTCGTCCATATCCAGGAAGGCAATAGCCGTGCCATGCAGCGCCCACTTGAGCACCTTCGCATGCCCGTAGCCGAAAAACAGGTTACGCATGCCAAGTTTTTGCCCTGCGCTATCTTGCAGGGCCCAGTAGAACTCGCCCGAAAGGCTCCGCCCGTTACTGCCGTTAAAATACCTGCGGTTCCTGCTCGTGTATTCAAGCGAGTAGTTCGTCCCGAGATAGGCATTGATGAGTTCCGCCGTAAAAGGCATATTGTCAAACAAGTAGCTGATGACATTTTCGCCAAGCGGAAGCGTTCCCTTGTTCTCGTAGATAGCCCTGTACCTGCGCCCGAGCCTAGCAAAGACTTCTTCGGCCATCGGGACACCCGGCTTAGGCTCGAATCCGCGCTTCACTACCTCGTGGTATACACTGCAGTACGCTTCGTCGTACTTGAGGTGCGGCCAGGTGTGCTTATCGCCTGCAGAACACCCGGGAAAATCGATATTAAGGCACTTCTTTAGGCCAGAACACAGGGAGCGCAAATCATCTTCATTGCCGAGTTTTTTCAACAGGCTATTGCGCACCACGGAATCGGCGCCGAGCATATTCTCGTTTTCTGCAGCAAATGAACACACACCCGAAAACATCACGAAGAGTATCGCGATTACAACCTGAGGAACGCATGTCCAAATTCTTTTCTGCATAACAATCCGGAAACTACCTAAAATCGAGACTATCGAGCGGAACTACGGTAAAGGGCTTGAGGCTCTCGAGTTTGCTTACCGGACCCACTACAGAAATCGTCATCTTGTCCTTGGTGTAGTACTTGGCAATCATCGCCTTCACCTGTTCGGCGGTAACAGCGTTGATTTCTTTCACATAATCCAGGTAATGGTCGAACGTCTTGCCAATCATCTCGTTCTTTGCAAAAATGATGGCCGTCGATGCCGGAGAATCGAATTCGCCCGGCAGGCTTTCGACCAGAGTCTTCTTCGCCATCGCCAGTTCCTCTTCGCTCGGGCCCTCTTTTGCGAGTTTTTCGATTTCGCCGTAAATGAGTTCAAGCGCACGGGCGGCAGACTCCACCTTCGTCTGCAAACTGATGGTGACCATAGCCGTATCGCGGTAGTCGTTGCCGGCACGGCTGCTGATATGGTAAGCAAGGCCCTCGTCGCTACGCACGCGCGTCATGAGGCGCGACGAGAAACTGCCTCCCCCCAGAATAAAGTTCGCGACGGCCGTCGGGTAATAATCCGGATGCGGGCGTTTTACAAAAGGCTGGTTCAGCGAAATGTTCGCCTGCGTAATATCCTTGTCCACAACGTAGGTTCCCGGCTTGTTCAGGAAGGCAATCGGCGTCGGGGCGTCAAAGAGAGGCTTGCCCTTAACGGGCTTCGCCGGTTCCACATTCCAGCGGGCAAAAAAATCCTTCAAGGTGACGATAGCACTGTCGCGGTCGATATCACCCGAAAGCGCGAACACGACACGGCCCTTCGCGAAGGCACCCTGCGACAAGCGTTTCAAATCGGCAACGGCAACCTTCTTGTACTCGTCGGCGTTCGCTTCCCACAGGCGCGGGCAAGGTACATAGTTCACCTTGTTCCGGAGCGAAGAAAGCACCTTTGCCGGAGTGTCAAAGCGCTGTTCGTATGCCGTCACAAAATTCGCCTTGACGATTTCGAGCTGTTCCTTGTCGAATGCAGGCTTCAGGACAACCTTCTGCGCCAAGTCAAGCATCGTCGCAAAATCCTTCGTCAGGCTGTTGACGCTGAAACTCGACACCCATGTCCCAACGGATGTCGAAAGCCCGGCACTTATAAATTCAAGCGTATCGTCCAGTGCATGTGCAGAAATATCGACTCCACCTCCACGACGGAACATGGAGCCCACAATCTCGTTACCCGCCTCGTCCTTGATATCAGTCGGCACGCGCGGATTTTCGAAATAGACGGTAAAGTTCACCAGCGGAAGGCTGCGGTCGGGAACGATGTACCCGGCAATGCCTTCACCCAGTTCCACACGGTAATCCTTCGGGTACGGGGCCACATACTTGTAATCGGGATACTTGATATCCTTATACGAAGCCGGGAGGGCATCAGCTGCTACGAGAGCCGGGGCCGGATCCTCCTTTGCGGAGGGGGCGACGGCAGCAGTAGTATCGGCGGAAGGCGCCGGAGTCTCGGTCGCGGGAGCCGGAGCGGAAGAGCATGCCACCATGCCGACCAGCCCGAGCCCCATACAGGCAATAATACAGTCAAATTTACGCATTTCCCTTAAATATAGATTTTCCGTAGCGCGAAACACCATTCTTCCATATTGGAATATCGTTTTTGAGGGCGATGCGTTCCAACGGCAAAAAAATCTGTATATTACAAAATGAGCCCTTCCGGTGGATAAATACTCGGCATCGCCTCGGCGAGCCGCCCGTCTCCAGGAGAGACACAGTCCACCCGAGGGGCTCTTCTCTATCCTCCTAAAAACTAAATGAGGCTGTGCAAATGCACAGCCCCATTTAGTTTTTAGTTACTACGAGACCGTTCGCGCAAAAAACGCCAAACCCACAACAGACGTCGTTAGCTGAAGCGGCCGGCGAGTTGCTTGCGGCGGCGGCCGCGCTCCGACACGACAGCCTCTATGAGGAACAGGAGGGCGGCGAGCCCGAGGAAAATCTGGTAGCGGTCCTGATAATTCTCCATACGGTCAGATGCCTGTTCCTTCTTCTCGAGGCTTGCAATTTCGCTCAAGACCTTCTGCAGCTGGAACTCGCCCGGGCTCGCATAGAAATAGAGTGCGCCAGTCACACTCGCAATTTCCTGCAACGTACCTTCTTCCAAGCGCGTCGTCACGATATTGCCCTGCATGTCCTTCTTGTAGGCGACCTCGCCGTTCTTCGTCTTCACGGGGATAGGCACGCCCTCGCGGCTACCGATACCGATGGTATAGATCTTGATACCCATTTCCGCCGCTTCCTTCGCGGCATTCACTGCAGCGGCCTCAAGTTCCTCGCCATCGCTCATGAGGATCATCACCGAATACTTGCCCGCGCCGCCCGAATTCTTGAACAGGCTCATTCCCTTGCGGATGGCGTTCTCGAGGTTCGTGCCCGGCATGAGCCAACCCGGATTCAGTTCGCGCAGCATCATCTGCACGGTGCCGTAGTCCAGCGTAAGCGGGACCATCACCTGAGCCTCCCCACTGAAAGCGACAAGGCCCACGCGGTCGCCCGAAAGGCTTTCCAGGAACGACGAAATCTCGTGGCGGCTGCGCACAAGGCGGTTCGGTTTCACGTCCTCGGCAAGCATCGAAAGCGAAATATCCTGCAACAGCACGAGGTCCAGGCCACGACGTTCGATATGTTCCATCTTGCGGCCCCACTGCGGGCGTGCAAGCGCGACAAAGAGGAACGCTATGGCAAGCAGGAGAATCAGGACCTTCGCGAGCCTACGCCAGGGAGAAACGCTCGTAGAGAGTTTGGAAAGCATCGGGAGGGACACAAACCGCGATGCCAGCTTTTTACGGCGGCGGTAGGCATAGTAGAACAGTAGCGCGAAAAACGGGAGCGAAAACAGGCACCACAAGAAGTTCGGTTCGGCAAAACGCATTACATCCTCCGGAGGGCAAACAGGCGGGGCATACACCGCGACACCCTGAATATACAAAATACAGGCTTTTTTGCCCCGTTTTTTGCATTATTTTGCTCCAAAATCACAAAAAATCGTTTTTTCTTACGAAAATGTTATTATTGTTAAAGGAAAGATATATTTTCCTTATTGGGAAGATCATTATGGCTATAGATGCTTTAAGAATCGAAATCGACATTATCAGCATTATCGTGTACCTATTTATATGGTGTGGTAACAGGGAGCGAGCCATCCTGGAAAAGTCGGCACGCGCCTTCCAGTGCCTTGTGGAATGTTCCGTCCTGTTCAGCATCCTAAACTCGATCGGACTTTTCATACCCGAATCAAACTTTCCCGTCATCAGGCTCATCAACAGCCTCAAGGTCATCGCCTGCATCTGCATGGGGTGCAGCTGGTTCCTTTCCGTATTCTACACGACATCGGCCAACACCTATGCGCTACGCAAGTGGCTTATCCCCATCATAGGCCCCAGCATCATCGTCAGCGGAATCACCCTCGTCGAGACCCTAATACACCTGACGGAAGAGGCCGCCGTCATGAACCCGACCGTATGGATCTTGCTGAACATGCTGTCCATCCTCTACATCGCCGCAGCATCCGGTCTCTGTCTAAAAAAAGCACGCAAGTGCACCAGCAGATTCCATAGGCGGTGTTTCTACATAATTGCAGCCGTTATGCTGTTCCCGCTTTTAACCCTGATCCTGCAGGCAAAATTCTACGAGCTTCCCATAACCTCGACGGTATTCGTTCTCGTCACCCTGTTCATCCACATGTACCGGACCCGGCAGCATATTACCGTAGACCTAACAACAGGACTCAACAACGCGAACAAGCTATCGTCGTACCTGGATACCATCACGCAGAGCCAGAACCCGGCCAAGAGGCTGTTCCTTGTCAGAATCGAGATTGACAATTTCAAGGCCATGCAAAAGAAGCACGGCAAGGACGCGGGCGTCGTCGCCCTCCAGAAAATGGCAACATTCCTGCGCGAGCAGAGCGTCCAGCGCGGCACGTTTATCGCCCATTACAGCAAAGCCAAGTTTGCCGTTATCGCCGAATGCAGCGACTTCGCAGAAATCGAGTTTTTTGCAAACAAGCTGATTACGGCAAGCACAACGAGCCAGGAACTGTCGCAGGGGGCGTGGCCCATCACATTCAGCATACACTGGTCCGAATACGGCACGCCCGATACACGTACCATCGACACGTTCCTGGACAAGGCCGAAAGCAACTGCATCAAGCCCGCGACACCGCTGTAACTACGGGATGCGCACGAAGCGCGTATTCGCAAGCAGCAATTCCAGCAACACGAGGATAGCACCCGCCAAAAGCCACGGGTAGAACTTTTCGGCATACCGTGCGTAGGCGACTGTCTCGATTTCGGTCTTCTCGAGCTGGTCGATTTCCGAATAGATTTCTTCGAGCTGTTCCTTGTTCTCGGCACGGTAGAACTTGCCGCCCGTCTTTGCGGCGACTTCCTTGAGGGTCGACTCGTCGATACCTTCTTCGGGCATAATGTCGCGCTCGCCCCACGAGATTTCGCCCGTCCACGGGTTCTGCTGGAACGCGAGAATCTTACCCTTCTTCTTGCCCACGCCCACGGTATAGACTTTCACTCCGAGCGACTGCGCCACCTCCGCGGCACGGACCGGCGAAATCACGCTCGCATTGTCGCGGCCATCTGTCAGCAAGACAACGACCTTCGATTTTGCCTCGGACTTCTGCAGGCGGGCGAGCGCGTTCATCAGGCCATCGCCAATCGCCGTGCGACTCGCGATGATGGAATCCTTCGCCAATTCGTCCGTAGCCTTCAGGATTTCGAGCAGGCTCCCGTAATCGAGCGTAAGCGGGCACTGCGTCACGGCACGGCTACCGAAGGCCGAAAGCCCAATGCGGTCGCTATGGCGTTTCTGGATAAAGTCGGCAATCACTACCTGGGCATAGCCCATACGGCTGTATTTCCAGTAGTCGCCCGATTTGAGGATGCGTTCGGCGTTCATCACCCCGAGCTTCGCCTGCTCGGTACGCGTAAGCATGTCGAGCGTACCCATCGAGCCCGAAACGTCGAGCGCAAGCATGATATCCACGCCGTCGGTATTGGTGTATTCCACCTCCATCGCGTTCTGCGGGCGGGCAAGCGCCACCACGAAGCAGCAGAGGGCCGCAAGGCGCAGCGCGGGCACAATGTGGCGCAGGCGTACGCGGCGGCTCGGGATAGCCTTTTTCGCTATGGAAAGCGCCGGGAACTTGATAGTGCTCTTGCGGCGTTGCTGGCGGTAAACATACAATGCAATAAGAACCGGTACAAGAACAAACAGCCAGAAGGCTTCGGGATTCTGGAAATGAAGTGAACCGATGTCCATCTTACGCTCCTAAAAACAAAAAACAAGGCAAAAAACGCTTGCCGCATACAGAATATACAATTTTACACTCTAAAAGAAAAGGAGTCGCGACCCGAAGGCCGCGGCTCCATTTCAAGTTCGATTCACGCGATTACTTGACAGCAACCATGTGGAGCTTGGTACCAACACGTACCAGGAACGTACCCTTGTTCGGGACAGTGATGCCCTGGGAAGCGCTGGTGATCATGCCGGAAGCGACAACCTTGCCCTGCAGGCTGAACACGGTGTAGGCAGAACCGACGGAAGCGCCGAGGACCTTCACCTGGTTACCGCTAGCAATCACCTTCACCTTGTCGATGGACGGAGCATTGTAGAAGCCGACAGCGGAGCTACCCGGATTGCTGGAGCTGGAACCCGGATTGGTGGAGCACTGGTATTCCGGAACCCTAATGCCGGTAATCAAGAACGGATCAATGACATTCTTGCTTGCATCGAGGAATTCGATGGCCTTGATGGAGACAGAGCCGAAGCCGCCCTTGGCATCCTTGACTTCCCACTTGAGGCCAGTAACACGCTTAATGATCTCGGCGCCGATGGGGGCTTCGGTGCTCACCCAGCTAAGCTTGTCAAATTCGTTCTTGCCATCACCCACAAATCCATACTGACTCGGGGTCATGTCATAGAGAACGGCAGTGTAATCGTCAGTGGGGTCCACATAGGTACCAGGTTCAGAGCCAGCACCTGCGTTCGGAACGCCCTTGGCATCGTTCTCGTTGGTAATCTCGTTAAGAACAGCCATGCGGATGGGGCCCTGGGTCTTAGCAGTAACGCGCAGGTACTTGACTCCGAGAGCTTCGAGGTCAACACCCTTCTTGTCGTTAGAGAGGAAGGACATGGCAATACCGGCGGACGGGTACTTGAGTTCGCACTGAGCCGGGGTATTCTTGCACACGTCAGCCTTGGCCTGAGTCCATTCCGGTTCAGGACCGATTTCCATAGTGGCTTCGGCAGTAATTTCACAGTTCTTGGCATAGAGCGGAGATTCGCCGGAATCCGGAGACATCACGGTACCAATGCCGAGCTTGTCGTGGTAGCCACCCCAGTTCCAGAAACCGGAAACACCGACCGTAGAATCCTTCTTAGCCATCTGCACGCCTTCGGCATCGCCGACACCGCTCATGAGGCTCGGATCCGGAGTAAACTTTTCGAAGCCCGTCATGTCGTAGAGGTTGGGCATGTTACCGGTCATGAGGAGGAGGTAGAGGAGGTTGAGCGTTGCCGGGTAGTACTTTTCACCAGGGACGGTGCCTTCACCGCAGCCGTTAGCCGTTTCGCAGCTCTTCATGTTGGCGAGCGCCTTGTAGACCGTTTCCATGAAGGACTTGGAGGCCGATTCATCAACACTAGATGCGGCAAGGCCCATACCACCAGAGAAGGTGGAAGACACAAAGTTGCGCTTTTCGGATTTCACGGCCTGGCCATTGATAAAGTAGCCGGAGTTGATGCCGCTAGCCGTACGGAGCGTCGGAACCATCCAGTCATTAATCCTCTTGTTGAATGCCTGAGCCTTGGTATCACCATACCAGTAGTAAGCCCACGCCATGCGCCACGGGGTACGGGCAGCATCATCGTAGAAGCCCGGATTTTCGTCCTGGGCAACGGAGGCATTCGTCCTGGTCGGCTTATGGTCACTCCAGGAGCACCAGTCAGGAACAAGGCCGGTAGTGGAGTTCGCACAGGCATTCAAATCGCTATAAGCCTGAGTAATGACACTATTCCAGGAACCACCGTTAACATCCTGGAAAAGCTTGAAGTTTGCGGTAGTCGCATAGCTCGGATTGAAAGCGTCGTTCCACTGGTTACCCGGCTTAATCTGGCTGCCATTGATATCGTTGGAGGCAATCCAGGAAATGAGCGCCTTGGCATCGCTCAGGTAAGAACCACCCCACTGCTTGGAGGCCATTACGAGAGCAAGAGCGGCATCAAAGTCGGCATCGGAAGCTGTACCGCCCTGGGCACCGTCGCCCACGCGCCAGTTCATACCACCATTAGAACCTGCAGCATTGCTCTTCCATGTCCCATAGAGCTTGTCGAAAACGGTCTGATCATCCATGTACACGGAAATCAACATACCGTAGGCAATACCTTCAGAAACGGTAGAGCCTGTTCCTTCCGGAGAAAGGACCCAGCCTCTGTTTGCATCGTACCAAGCTTTCTTCCACAGTTGGTAATGTTCCTTGATCATGTCCGTACTAGCGAACGGAATCGTGTAGCCGTGGGGGCTCTTCATGTTCTGCGGGAACGGGAAGGATCCCGCCATTGCCGAAGTCGCGGCCAGAGCAGCCACGCACATTGTTGCTTTAATGAAGTTTTTCATCTACATCCTCATTTTTCTAGTTATTCCCACCCGCAATAAATATAATTGAACTTGCGGAATAATGCACCCCTTAAAGATGTAATAATTCGGTTGCACAAGCCAGAAAAACGTAAAAATGTAACGAAAAACACCAAAAAATCGCACGTGAGTGTGCGCTCTCTCACACGGCCGTGACAAGCCGCATTTATATATCGTCAATGGGCCTTTTTGCGCTTGCGGCGCCAGGTCTTGAATTCCATGTAAAGCGTGCTCACCGTGTACACGAACAGCATGAACAGGAGCGTATTCTTGGGGGTATTCAGGTTGCAGATTCCCCACGCAATAGAGATAAGCGGAAGGTGTATGAGGTAGGGGTAGAAGCTCGCGCGCCCGACTTTCCGGACAATGCCGATGCAGAAGAACCGGGCCATGAACCCCTTGCCCGAAAGGAGCGAAAGCACGAACAGCCCGTAAATAAATACGGCGATACTGTGATGTATAAAGTAATTTACACCCGGATTGTAGGCCGGGGACATGAGGAACAGACTTCCGTAAAGGGCGGCAAGCAAAAGAGCCTGGACAAACCCGCTCACGTAGTCCTTCTTGAGGAAATCGAAACAGCCCTCGGCATACAGGCGGTAGATGACCATGCCGAAAACGTACTCGAACACGCGCACCGGCGCGAACATGTGGAAAAACCTGTATTTTTCGGCATAACCGGCGAACCAGAGGTCGCCCGTAAACCCGAAGGTCACCGCCCAGAGGATTCCAGGAACGAATACGGCGCCAAACAATATCCATAGCGTACGGCGGCTGCGCTTGAACAGCCAGCGGCTAAACCACGGGGTAATCGCATAGCACAGGAAGAAACTCGTCAAGGACCAGCTGGGTTCGTTCAGCTTCATGCCCAGATCGGGCACGATAGACCACGTGAGCGAGAGGTGCAACAGCAGGCTCCGCCAGGGGTGAACCATCGCAGAGAGGCCCTTCGAGGCGCAGTCCCCGATTTCGCCGAAAGATGGCAGGTGCGTATAGCCGCTGAACTTGAAAACGAGCACCACGAACATCAGGAGCGTCATGAAGAAGTGCAGGCGGTAGAGTTTCGCAATGCGGGCGAACATGAACGGGATTACCGGAATGCGGCGTTCCGGATCGCTGAACTTACTTGCAAAAAGGAACCCCGCAAACACGTAGAAAATGCCGGCCGCAAAAGCGGGCGCCGACACGATGGGCATAAGCCACTTGTAATCGGCCATGTAGCCTAGCGCGCTCGAACTGCCCAGGTGGAGCATCACGATATTGATGCTCGCAAGCAGGCGCAGCCCGTCTATTGCGGGGAAATAACTTGCCTTCATACCCCAAATCTAGAAAAAAAGCCCCCGAAGCCAGACTTCGGGGCGCTTAAGGTGTATGGATAACAGTTCTTACTAGCGGACCACGCGCACGCTGTGCATTTCGCCAGTAAAGCGGTTGCGCAGGTAG
>Ga0247611_10003828_pt1 | contig 21732 bp, 14 predicted proteins | sample 177DNAGHGhighgp2_FD_192422 | JGI IMG/M metagenome (GOLD analysis project Ga0247611, IMG submission 192422) | Sheep rumen microbial communities from Palmerston North, Manawatu-Wanganui, New Zealand - 1770 DNA GHGhigh gp2 | ecosystem: Host-associated > Mammals > Digestive system > Stomach > Rumen... | reverse complement strand
CGAAGTAGGTGTCAACGTGCCCAATGCCTCGGTCATGGTGATTCTCGACGCGCAGCGGTTCGGACTGTCGCAGCTGCACCAGCTGCGGGGCAGGGTGGGGCGCGGCGCCGACCAGTCGTTCTGCATACTCGTCACGCCCTACAAGCTGAGCGACGACACGCGCAAGCGCATCGACATCATGTGCCAGACCAACGATGGCTTCCGCATTGCCGAAGCCGACCTGAAGCTGCGCGGTCCCGGCGACTTGGAGGGCACGCAGCAGAGCGGCATGGCCTTCGACCTGAAAATTGCCGATATTGCACGCGACGGACAGCTGGTGCAGATGGCCAGGGAAGAGGCACAAAAGGTGATTGAGGACGACCCGCTGTGCCAGTCGGAGAAATACCAGCTGCTGTGGAACAGACTGCGCGAACTGAGAAAAACCAACGTGGACTGGGCCGCCATTTCCTGACTGTTTTCTGCCCGTACCGAGTTCTTACAGAATGTTATAAGTGTTAAAAGTACCCAAAAAGTTTCAGCCTTCTGCCGATTCCTAAAAATAAATTTGTACCTTTGCAGCGTTCTTTTGTTTTGATTCGGCTAATTCTGTTGCAATTAAGTCGTGAACGAAAGACGAAAAGAGGTAAAATTCAAACTAAAGACCATTGATAATGAATCTGAAGAATCTGAAGAAATTTAAAAAATATGCCGTAGCAGCCCTTGTCTCGCTTGCAACCCTACCTACCATGGGGCAAGACCTGTTGGCCAGTCAGGCACCCATCGACAAGAAAATGAAAGCTGTAGACTCCCTGATGCTCCAGAAGCTCATCATGAGCGAGGGCTGGGATTCACCGGCAAACGACTTATACAACGACTGGGACAATATCTATGCCCATCGTCAGACGGCACTGCCCGACTCCTTCCGCATTGACTTGCGCGATTTCTGCATGCCTACGGACAGCAAGGTCATCACCTCCAATTTCGGTGCCCGCTGGGGTCGCCAGCACAAGGGACTGGACATCAAGGTCTATATTGGCGATACCATCAGGGCAGCCTTCAGCGGCAAGGTGCGCATTGTGCGCTACGAGGCCCGTGGCTATGGAAAGTATGTGGTCATTCGTCATGACAATGGACTGGAGACCATCTATGGACACATGTCTAAGCATCTGGTGCGCGAGAACCAGGAGGTGCGTGCCGGCGATCCTATCGGCCTTGGCGGTAATACCGGTCGCAGCACAGGTTCGCACCTGCACTTCGAGACCCGTCTGTGTGGCGTGGCCCTCAACCCAGCCCTCATGTTCGATTTCCGCAACCAGGACGTGGTGGCCGACCAGTATGTCTACAGAAAGAGCACTTACAACCGCGAACAGGCAAGGGCTACGCAGCTTCGTGGTGCCAACGGTCTCTACGGCTACAATCCTGCCGACGTAAACAGCCCCAACTACGGCAAGAGCTCGTACAGCAGTGCTTCCTCGTCGACGCGCTACCACAAGGTGAAGAAGGGTGAGACCCTCTCGGCCATTGCCCGTAAGCACGGCACCAGCGTCAGCGCCCTCTGTAAGCTGAACCGCATCGGAAAGAACGTGCGTCTGCGTCCCGGACAGATTCTGAAGTACAACTAAATCGTTCGTATTCCGAAGCACAACAAAACGAATCTTTAATTGATTGCAATATGCGGCAAAATGCCCCGGCATTTTGCCGCATATTGTGTTCCTATTATGCCGCAAAACGCATTGCATTATGCGGCATAATACACTGCATTATGCGGCAAAACGTGATGCATTATGCGGCAAAACGCAGACCAATTCGAGTGGAATAGCTTTTGGGGTTAAATGATTTTTTCTCCGAATCGCTTGGCGGTTCGGATTTTTTGTCGTATATTTGCAGCATCGCACGTTCTTGCTTAGGCAAGCGCCCCCTTCGGGGTCGAGCGAGCTCACTCGTGGGCGGCGGGCGGTCTTATGTATGAGAAAGACGTTTTCGGACGTCTGTCGTTGTGCGTCAAGAACTTCGCAAACTCTAACCTCACAACAGGCAGATGACAACGAGGCGTCTACGTGGTGCGTATCTATATACCTTATTAATATATAGTTCGTGCTGGCGTGGGCTAACTGCGTTGTCTATCCTGTGTGAGGTGGGCAATGCGAAGGCCTTTGGCGCCAGGATGGGCAGAGAAACAGACACCTGCGCCTTTTTTGTATCATAAGCTGAACTATACGATAATGCATTAATTGATAAATATGATATAGCATTAAGAAACAACTACTAACTTTGGAGTAATGTTCCTATGTTGCATGAATACAAAAAATGGCGCGATATGAAAAAGATATTATTGTCAATGTTGTGTGTACTGCTCATTCCACTCGGAGCAGTAGCACAGGAAGCGTATGCCGTTTATGAAGATGGCACGCTAACGTTCTATTATGATAATCTGAAAGACACAAGGAGTGGAACGGCGTATGAACTGAATACGGGATCCGATCTTCCTGGTTGGTATACATTCCATCGTCAGGACATTAACAAAGCCGTATTCGATTCGTCGTTTGCCGATGCAAGACCAACAAGTACCAATAGATGGTTTGCTGTAGATAACTCCAATGAGACGTCGGCATTAAACAGCATTGAGGGTCTTGAGTATTTGAACACAAGCGAAGTTACGAATATGAGCAATATGTTCTATGGCTGTAGCGGCCTGACCTCTTTGGATTTGAGCAGCTTCGATACCAGCAGTGTCACGAAGATGGGTTTTATGTTCTATGGCTGTAGCAGTCTGACCTTTTTGGATTTGCGTAGCTTCGATACCAGCAGTGTCACGGATATGGGTTTTATGTTCCTGGGCTGTAGCGATTTGACTTCTTTGGATTTGAGCAGCTTTGATACCAGCAGTGTCACGGAGATGGACGCCATGTTCTATGACTGTAGCAGCTTGGTCTCTTTGGATTTGAGTAGCTTCAATACCTGTAGTGTCACGACTTTGTTTAACATGTTCGGCGGCTGTAGCGGACTGACCTCTTTAGATTTGAGCAGCTTCAATACCAGCAGTGTCACGGAGATGACTGACATGTTTTATGGCTGTAGCGGTCTGACCTCTTTGGATTTGAGCAGCTTCGATACCAGCAATGTCACGGATATGGGTGCCATGTTCTCTGGCTGTAGAAGCCTGACCACTTTAGATTTGAGCAGCTTCGATACCAGCAAAGTAACGGAGATGTTTGACATGTTCTGGTGCTGTAGTGGTCTGACCACTATCTATTGTGGTTATAACTGGAATACGGACAAAGTAACCCTTTCATACTATATGTTCTATAATTGTACCGATCTTGTAGGTGGTGCAGGGACATTCTATAGTTTAAACCATACCGACAAAGCCTACGCCCACGTTGATGGTGGTCCGGCCAATCGTGGCTACCTGACACTGAAACGCTGTGGAATAGAGGGCACTGATGTCTCGCAGATAGACAACGTCATTTATTTTGAGGAAATGGAAAAGCATAACGGTCAGCAGGTGACACTGTCGCTGAAGATGAAGAATACTGTGCCTATCCGCGGCTTCCAGTTCGACCTCTATTTGCCTGAGGGGGCTATGGTGGTGAAGTCGGACAAGGGAAAGATTCAAGGGGCACTGAGTGCAGGCCGCCTGCCAGAGGAGGACGAGCACAACCTGACATTCAGCGAACAGCAGGACGGAGCCATCCGTTTCCTGTGCAGTTCACAGTACGACGAGACGTTTACGGGGACGGAAGGCGAGATAGCCACGCTACAAATCTGCCTGGCTGACGATATGACTAACGGCGAATATGCCATCGTGCTGAGAAATGTGAAATTGACGGAAACGGACATCAGCCAATTCTATCTGACGGATGAGGTGGTGTCGAAGCTGACCATCGTGTCGTATGTCATGGGTGACATCAACAGCGACGGAGTGGTGGACGTGAGCGACTATACGGGTGTGGCCAACCACATTCACGGCAATACGCCTGCGGGCTTCTATGCCAAGGCTGCCGACGTGGACGAGAGTGGCAACATCGACGTTTCGGACTATACGGGAATTGCCAACATTATCCATACAGGATCCATCTATGGCAATAGTGGCAACGGAGCTTCTTCCAGACTGCTTTGCCCAAGGAGGGTGAACACAGACCTGAGCGGTTACGACAACGTGATCTACATCTCTCCGTTCGTGGCATCCGCTGGAACTCAGATAGAGCTTTCCGTCAAGATGAAAAACACGGCTGCCATTCGCGGCTTCCAGTTTGATCTTTACCTGCCGGAGGGCATGAATGTGGTGAAGAGCAGCAAGGGGCGCATACAGGGTGCGCTGACTTCCGACCGCCTGCCCGACGAGGACGAGCACGATCTGACATTTAGTGAGCAGCCGGACGGTGCCGTACGCTTCCTGTGTAGCTCGCAGTACGACGAGACCTTCACAGGCAGTGACGGCGAGATAGCCACGCTGAAGGTGGACATCGCTGGTGACATGGCCAACGGTAGCTATCCTATCCTCCTGAAGAACATGAAGCTGACAGAGACGGACATCGCTAAGTTCTACACCGCAGAACAAATAGAGACAACAGTGTCTATAGGCGAGGTGGAAACAGGCATTGAGACAACGCATAATGAGATATGCATAATGCAAAAAGAACCGGTCTACGACATACAGGGCCGCAAGGTTCGTACGCAGGCAACCTCGTTAGAGGCACTGCCGAAAGGTGCTTACATTATCAACGGGCGCAAAGTGGTGAAGTAAGTAAAAACGTTAGGATGAAAACCGCCCGAATGGCACATGTCGATGGTGCCGTTCGGGCGTTTTAGTTCGCCCGACATGGGCTGTTCCGAAAAATCGTGTGAAAAAGAAAAGAATCTCGCAAATTTGTCGTATCTTTGCACCGTCTAACTTAACCATCGATGATTATGGTAACAAGGAGAAAGTACCCTGTGGGCATTCAGACTTTCTCGCGACTAAGGCGCGAGCGCTATGTGTATGTGGACAAGACTGACATGGTGTGGCTCCTGGCGCAGGAGAACAACCCGTTTCTCTTCTTCGCACGTCCGCGCCGCTTCGGCAAGAGCCTGCTGGCCTCCACGCTCCACTCGTTCTTCGCGGGCGAGCGTGAGCTGTTCCGGGGACTGAAGGTCGACGAGTTGGAATGGGACTGGAAGCACTATCCCGTGCTGCATTTCGACCTGAGCGGTGCCAAGCACCTGCCTCCGCAGGGTGTAAGGGACGAGCTGGGACGACAGTTGAAAATCATGGAAGAACAATACGGCGCAGATCCGGCGGAAACTTCGCCGGGCATGCGTTTTGCAGGTGTCGTAAACCGTGCCTTCAAGAAGACCAACCTTCAGGTGGCCATCATCATCGACGAGTACGACGCGCCGCTTTTAGACGTGCTTCATGAGGAGGAGCAGCTCCACGACATGCGTGAGGTGCTGCAGGAGTTCTATCAGCGGCTGAAGATGCTGGAGCCGATGATTAAGTTCTGCTTCATCACCGGCATCACTAAATTCTCGCAGCTGAGCATCTTTTCAACTATCAACAACATAACGGTCATCTCGATGCTCCCCAAGTACGCTGCCCTCTGCGGCATCACCGAGGAGGAACTGATCACAACGCTGGCTCCTGACATCGCCATGTTGGCCGAGGCCAACGACTGCACGCCTGAGGAGATGCACCAACGGTTGAAGAACCACTACGACGGCTATAAGTTCTCGCGCAAGTCGCCGGAGATATACAATCCCTTCAGCCTGTTCAAGGCCTTCGACTTAGGCGAGGTCGGCGACTACTGGTTCGACAGTGGCACGCCCGCTTATCTTGTGCGGCAGATGAAGAAGTACGGATTCGAGAACTTTGAAGAGCCTGAAATACTCTTTCCAGATTCTTTCTGTCACGAAGAAACAGATTTGAGCGATATTACTGCTCAACTATTTGAATGTGGTTATCTCTCAATAGCCGACCATATTCCTGATGATTTATTATTCCTTTTGCGTTTTCCAAATAGAGAAACAAAAGAGAGTTACGATTTATTGAAAAGGGAGATTACATGCCTTACGACACTGAGGGGCGCCGTGTCATCAAGTGCGGTCTGCACTTCGACCTCGATAGCCGCACCCTCGATGAATGGGCGATAGGAGAATAAACGCCTCTTCAGATAAAGGGGATTTCAAAAGGTGGAAAACTTTATTTTCGAAGAAAGTAGGCTGTTTACCAAAAAAAGCTCCCTGGGCGGGCCAGGGAGCTTGGTTGTGGGGAGGAAAGATGGGAGCGTGTTAGTGCTCCGTCTTTCCGTTGATGGAGTAGACGTAGGCCTTGCCTTGAGCAGTCTCGGGCACCAGCTTGTTGTTCTTGATATCGTTGTAGAGCGTTACCTTTCCGCAGATGATTACCTCGTCACCGGCTTGGGGCTTCAGCCAGTTGTCGTTGCTGTACTTCACATTGCCTAAGTAAAGGGCTCGGTAGACGTAGAACTTGTCGGCTGAGTCGGTGCCGTCGGCCGAGATGTAGAATGTGCCGTTGCCATACGTCGTGCCAAACTGGTTCTTTTCGGTAATCTCGATGATCTTGCCTTTGATGTAGACATCCTCTTCCGAGGTGTTGCCTGCGCCCAGACTCTCGCAGTAGGCATTGGCCTCAGCAGGCGTGAAAGGCTTGGCCAGCGTGCCGGCAGCATTGCCCTTCTTGATGCTCACGATGTAGCAGCCCTGTGCAAACTGAGGCGTGGAGACGCCGTCCTTGGTGTAGTTCACCAGTTTGCCGCAGATGATCACTTCGTCGCCCACGCTAATCTCGTCCTCGGCAGCAAACTTCTCGCCGCCCACGCTGTTGCAGCGATAGCAGGTCAGGAAGTTCTCGTCCTTGCCGTCGTCGCTGATGTTGAAGGTGGCGTTGCCATACTTGGTCGAAACCTCCTTGATGCCCGAGATCTTGCCCTTGGCGTAGAAGAGCTGGTCGCTGGCGGTGGCACCGATTTCCTGGCACTTGGCAATGGCCTCGGCCACGGTGAACGGCTTGGCCTCGCTGCCGGGAGCATCGGGCTTGGCCTCCTGCGAGATCACGGTCTGTGCGGTGTAGGTCTTCTTGCCGTCGGTGGTGGTGAAGGTGACGGTGGCCTTGCGGAAGTCGCCCTCGTTGGGCATGGCGCGGAACTTCACTTCGTTCTGGTTCATGCCAGTGATGACCAGCCAGTCCTTGGCTTCCTCAGGGATGTTGACGCTGACGCCGTTGCCCTTGACAGAGAGAATCACCGACATCTCGCCGCCCTCGGCGGGCAGGGCCTTCGTGGTGCTGACGGAGTCGATCTTGATGAGCGACTTGTTGATGTTCAGCACGGTGACGTTGACCAGCTCGACTGTACCGTTGTAGGTGGTCTTAGGGCCTTCGACGGTAACCTCGTCGCCGACCTCAATGCCCCATGCGGCGATGGAGTTGTTCTGGCCGTCCTTGCCGCTCTTGTCGAGCGTACCATAGATATAGATCTCGCCCGTGCCGTCGTTCATGTACCAGTTGCCGTAGACGGTGTTGGCAATGCCCGTCACGACACCCGTCACGCGGTAGGTCTTCGAGTCGGCACCGGCAATGACTTCGGCGCAGGTAGCCGTCTGAACCTCAGCGAGTCCCTGGATCACGTTGATTTCCTGGGTCTGGCCTGCGCAGCTGATCTTCAGCGCGGCAGTGCGTCCGGCAGCAGCCTCGGCCGAGAACGAGAGCTTGATGTCCTGGCCGGCAGCCCCGCTAAGGGGACTGACGGTCAGCCATTCGGGGGTTTCGCGCATTTCGTAGACGGTCTTGCCGTTTTCGTCCTTCACGGTCTTGCCGTTCTCGTCTTTCTTGGCCACTGAGATGACTTTCTCGAACTGCCAGTCGGACGTTGCTGTCAGCGTGATCTCGGTGCTTCCACCATCCTTGCTGATGGAAACAAAGGAGGAAGACACGCGCAGGTTGTCAAGATAGATGGCGTCATCGTCGGTGGAACAGCCGGTGAACATGGCCACGACGGCCACCAGCACTGGAATGAAATATCTTAGTTTCATAAAATTATCAATTATCAATTTTTCAATTATCAATTAGTTGAAGAAGTACTTCACACCGATGGAGGCATACCAGCACTGACCCAGAGTATGGTAAGGCTTCCACATCTCAGTCTTGCCGTCAATGCCCTTCGGGGTAGAGTAGACGCCATAGCCGGCAGCATCGACGCCCTCAAGCTTAATCACCTTGGAGTACTGCACGCCATTGCTGGGCGATGTGCTGAAGTCCTGGTTGGCAATCTTTGAGACGCCCCAGCTTGAGTTGAAGAGGTTCAGCACGTTCTTCACGTCCATGCTGAGCTGCAGCTTGTGCTTGGTGTTGCCGACGTTGACATTGAAGTCGTGCTTGTAGCCGAAGTCCACACGATGTACCCAGGGAGAGTAGTGGCTGTAGGCCTCGGTGTACTCACCCTTGCGGTTCTTCAGGTAGTCATTGCTGTTGACGAAGTCCATGAAGCGGTCCATGTCGTCCTTCGAAGCAAAGCGGAACTCGGTGCCACCCTGCAGAACGCCGTTGGTGTCGTAGTAGCCGGCCTGTGCTTCGGTGGGCACATAGACGGCATCGTAGGGATAGCCGTCGCCGTTGATGTCGCTGGTCATGAGGTAGGACGTGTTGTTGCCGCCGCGCCAGGTCTCATAGATGAGGCTGTAGTGGTTGCCGCTCTTGTCGTGGATGGTTGCGCTGGCCACAAAGCGGTCGGGCGTTACATACTGCGAGTTGTGCAGACCTACGTAGTTGGGACCCTGCACGCAAGGAATATAGGTGAAGGCCGACGAGGCGTCGGAGCCCGGCATACCCGTCAGTTCCTTGCTCACGGTGTGGGTATAGGAGGCCATCAGGGTCATCCAGTCGGTGGGCTGTCCCTCCAGTCGTGCATTGAACGACCAGCCGTAGCCCTTCGACGTGTTGTCGAGCACGAAGGCATTGGGAAGAGCCTTGCCGTTTTCGTCGGTGTACTTGAAGTCCTGATACAGGGCGCGGTTGTCGGCACCGTTCAGGCGGGTGAAGCCACCCACGTTCTTGATGCTCCAGTCGGAGATGCAGACGGCATTGATGGTCTTGTTGAAGATGGCCTCAACCGAAGCGGTGAGGGGGAACGACACGGGCACCTGATAGTCCAGTGCTACGGAGCTCTTCCACACCTGCGGCATCTTGAAGTCGGGGTTCACGGCATTGATGGTGGAACCGGCCACGCCGTCAGCGGGCGAGATGGTATAGGGAGCCGTGATGTTGTCGTTGTTGATGACGTAGTTGTACAAATCGGCGCGGCGCTTGATGTCGCCGGCGAAGAGCTGCATATCGGTCTTCATGCCGCTGTTCTTGCCTGTTGCGTTCCAGATGCCTTTATACTGAACCATGTTCGAGTTGGTGGGCATGTTGGTGAAGAACACCAGGGGCAGGCGACCGGAGAAGAGGCCCGTTCCGCCGCGCACCTTCAGCGACTTGTCGCCGAAGACATCCCAGTTGAATCCGATGCGGGGCGAGATGGTCAGTTTCGATGTGGGCCATTTGCCGGTGTCGATATGGCGGCCGTTGTAGTCAAGTTCGTAGATGGCATTGTTGGTCATCAGGTCGTCATTGTTGAAGAACAGACCGTCGAGGCGCAAGCCGTAGGTCACCTTCAGGTTGTCCATGACGTTCCAGTCGTCCTGCAGATATACGCCCAGCTTGTTGAACTGCACGCGGGCAGCGGGGTCGGCCTTGCCATTGTAGCCGTAGGTCAGGGCAACCACTTCTGGGGCAGCTCCGTTGAGGAAGTCGTTGAGCGAGCTGTAGCGGTAGTAGCCCGTGCCGTTGCGCATATACATGTTGTCGGCCATCTGGTGCTCGAAGCTCACACCGGCGGTAAACTTGTGCGAGCCCATGTAGTAGGTCACGTCATCCTTGGCGTTCCAGATGGTGTTGTGTACAGCATTGTTCCAGGTGAACAGCTCATAGCCCAAAGAGATGTAGTTGTTGCCGTCCTTCAGGATGTCGATGAACGGGAAATCGCTCGACTCGGAGTCGCGGATGTCGTCCAGCTTCGAGTAGGTGGCGAGGAACTGGTTGGAGAGGTTCTCCGAGAGGCGGCTGTTCAAGTCGACAGAGAACGAGTGAACCAGGTTGTCCATGGCATACATGGATTTGGCGTATGACATAGAAGACTTCGACATACGAGCGTCGGTCATGCGGGGACCGCCGTCCATCGACGATGCGTTGGGCGAAGACCAGTAGCGGTTCTTCGTGTAGTTGTAGCGCAGGGCCAGATGGTGCTTGTCGGTGATGTTCCAGTCCAGACGGGCCAGGATCTTATAATTGCTCTCGTCGGCAGGGAAATCGGTGTAGCTGCCCGTTTCGTAGCCATACTTGTTGGCCACATAGTCTTTCACGGTCTGCAGGTCTTCCGTCGTTGTGCGCGACACGTACTTGTCGGGGTCGGCAGGATTCATGTCGTCGGCACCGCGCCAGCGGTTGACCACGGTGGGAATCTTTGCCATCTCGCCGTTGACGAAGAAGAACAGCTTGTTCTTGATGATGGGGCCGCCCAAGGTGAATCCGTAGGTGGTCTTCTGATCCTTGGCGCGTGCACCGGTGATGCTTTCGCGCTCCACGGCATCGCCGCGCAGGTTCTCGTTCTGGTGATAGATGTAGGCCGTACCCTTGAAGGCGTTGGTACCCGACTTCGTAATGGCGTTCACGCCGCCACCGATGAAGTTGGTCTGGCGTACGTCGAAGGGCGAGATGACCACCTGCAGCTCCTCGATGGCATCAATAGAGATGGGGTTGCCACCGCCGGGGAGGTTCGACGAAAGACCGAAGTTGTTGTTGAAGTTGGCACCGTCGACCGTGAAGTTGGCTGTTCGACCGTCGGCACCGGCGAAGCTCATGCCATTGCCACCGTAAGGCGACAGGCGGGTCACGTCGGTAATCGAGCGGCTCACCGTGGGAAGATTGGTGATCTGGGCGGCAGTGATGTTGGTCGAAGCGCCCATGTTCTCCACTGTCAGCTTCGTTGCCTTACCGCTCACCACGACCTCGGTCAGCTCGGTAGCGTTCTCCGACAGCCAGAGATCCAGCTGATAGGTCTCACCCAGCTGAAGGATAATGTTTTTCAGCGTCTTGGGCTGATAGCCAACGTAGCTCACCGTCACGGCGTATGGGCCGCCGGTACGCATACCCTGGATAGAGAAGCGTCCGTTCACGTTGGTCACTGCAGCATAGCGCGTGCCGGAAGGCTCGTGCACAGCCTGCACCGTAGCTCCGATGATAGCTTCGTCGCTACCCTCGAAGGTTACTTTACCAGCCAGACTTGAAGTTGTGATTTGGGCTATCGCCGTTAGCGAAACCGTTAGCAGCATAGCCATCAGAAAGATAAATCTTTTCTGCATAAGAATGTTTGTTAATTAATTAATGTTTGCGTCCGGACGGGGGTAAAACCGCCCTTTTGTTGATTTTCGATGCAAAATTACTTAAAATATCTGATATTTAAGATGTTTTTCGAAATAAAAATGACGAGACCGGCAAAAATATTGCCTTGAACCGTTCCTTTTGCCTATTCGTACTCGAAGTCTTCCAGTTCCTCGATGTCATCGTAGTCCTCCACGTCGGCTTCGTCGATGTACTCAATGTCGCCGGCTTCGCCTTCGTCCTCCATTTCCTCGGCAAAGCGGGTCATGTCTTTGTCGCGGTGTACCAGATTGTCCTCGGCCATGGCCGCCTGAAGCTTGTTGCTCTCGGCGTTCAGCTCGCGCCAAAGAATGTCCTTCAGTTCGTCGAGGCCATAGCCGGTGACAGCAGAGATGAACACCGTGGGCAGGTCATCGGGCAGGGTGGCATGGAGCATTTCTATGAGCTCGTCGTCGAGCAGGTCGCTTTTCGTGATGGCCAGCACGCGGTGCTTGGACAGCATCTCGGGATTGAACTGGCGCAGCTCGCCCAAGAGGATCTCGTATTCGTGCTTGATGTCATCGGTATCGCCGGGCACCATGAAGAGCAGCAGCGAGTTGCGCTCAATGTGGCGCAGGAAGCGCAGTCCCAGACCTTTGCCCTCGGCGGCACCCTCGATGATGCCGGGAATGTCGGCCATGACGAATGACTTGCCGTCGCGATAGCCCACGATGCCTAACGACGGCTCCATCGTGGTGAAGGGATAGTTGGCAATCTTCGGCTTCGCGTTCGAGAGGGCAGAGACCAGCGTGGACTTGCCGGCATTGGGGAAGCCCACCAGGCCCACGTCGGCCAGCAGCTTCAGTTCCAGGATAATGGTCATTTCCTGCATGGGCTCGCCGGGCTGCGCGTAGCGCGGGGCCTGGTTGGTGGCCGTGCGGAACTGGAAGTTGCCCAGGCCGCCGCGACCGCCCTTGAGCAGCAGCACTTCCTGCCCGTCGTAGGCCACGTCGCAGACGAACTTGCCCGTTTCGGCATTGTAGACCACCGTGCCGGGCGGCACGTCGATGTAGATGTCGCGGCCGTCAGTGCCGTGGCATTTGTCCTTGCCGCCGTTGCCGCCGTGCTCGGCGAAGATGTGACGCTCGTACTTCAGGTGCAGCAGCGTCCAGTAGTTGTGGTTGCCGCGCAGGTAGATGCTGCCGCCCTTGCCGCCGTCGCCGCCGTCGGGGCCGCCGTTGGGGTTGTACTTGACGTGGCGCAGGTGCATGCTGCCACGGCCGCCCTTACCCGAACGGCATAGAATCTTTACGTAGTCAACGAAATTACTTTCCATAAGGCCTATAGGTTATCCACCACCCCGCAGATGTCGGCGAAGATGCGGTCCAGCTCGCCCAGTCCGTCAATGTGGTGGTGCAGACCCTCCTGCTTGTACCACTCAATGAGGGGCTGTGTCTGCGAGTGGTAGACCACAAGGCGTTTCTTGATGGTTGCCTCGTTGTCGTCGGCGCGTCCGCTCTGCTGACCGCGCAGCAGCAGGCGCTTCATCAGCTCGTCCTCGGGAACGTCGAGCTCCAGCATGGCAGCCACGCTGTCGCCGCGCTCGCTGAGCATCTGCTTCAGAGCCTCGGCTTGGGGAATGGTGCGGGGGAAACCGTCGAAGATGACGCCCTCGTGGTCGCGGCCAAAGGAGTCGTAGACCGAGGCAAGGATGCTCACCATCAGCTCGTCGGGGATGAGCTGACCCTGATCAATGAACTGCTGGGCCGTCTTGCCCAGTTCGCTGCCCTTCTTGATTTCGGCGCGAAGCACGTCGCCGGTCGAGATGTGGTTGAGGCCGTATTTCTCAATGAGCTTGTCGCTCTGTGTCCCCTTGCCGGAGCCGGGGGCACCGAAAATTACAATGTTCTTCATTATTTTTTTTCTTGCTTTTAGTGATGTTTTTTGCTTTTTCAGGACCGATGGGACTTGTTGGTGCTATGGGCCTATTCTGCCAGCGTATACAGGTCTTTCAGTCCGCGGCCCTGCTGGTCGTAGTCCAGACCATAGCCCAGGATGAAGTCGTTGGGAATCTTGAAGGCCACGTACTTCAGGTCAATGTCCTCCTTCAGCCGCTCGGGCTTGAAGAAAAGGGTGCAGACATGCACTGAGGCAGGATTGCGGGTGCCGAGCGACTCGATCATCTGGCGAATGGTGAGTCCCGTCTCGACGATGTCCTCCAGGATAATGACCGTGCGCCCCGACAGATCCTCGTTGATGCCCATCACCTCTTTGATTTTTCCCGTGGATGTGGTGCCCTGGTAGCTGGCCAGCTTGACAAAGGAAATCTCGCAGGGAATGGTCATTTCACGCATGAGGTCGGCCGCAAAGACGAAAGCTCCGTTCAGCACGGCCAGGAAGAGCGGGTTCTTTCCCTCCATGTCGCGGCTGATCTGCTGGGCCAGTTCTTTCACTCGGGCCTTGATCTGGGCCTCGGGCATGGACACGGTAAACGTCTTGTCCTTGATAGTTACTTTGTTCATAGTACGTTAGCTTTTTAAATTTTTTGCAAAGATAAGCAAAATAATTGAGATTCTTTGTCCTATTGCGTTTTTTTTGTTAAATTTGCAGCCACATTAGCATAAAAAAGAAAGAATGAAGATATTCACGGCTGTCCAGATTAAGGAGCTGGACAAATATACGATAGAACATGAACCCGTCAAGTCAGTAGACTTGATGGAGCGCGCGGCACGCGCACTGACCCGCGCCATCTGTGAGCAGTGGGACAGGAATGTGCATGTTGTTGTCTTCGCCGGGCCGGGCAACAACGGCGGCGATGCACTGGCCGTGGCACGGATGCTGCTCAGCGAAGGCTATGATGTCGAGGCCTTCCTCTTTAATATCTCCGGTCATCTCTCGGCCGACTGCGCAGAGAACCGCCAGCGCCTGCTCAACAAGAAAGCCCGTTGTCTGACTGAGGTCACTCAGGAATTCGACCCTCCAAAGTTAGAGGAAGGCATGCTTGTGGTCGACGGGCTTTTTGGCTCCGGCCTGAACAAGCCCCTGTCTGGTGGTTTCGCATCGCTGGTAAAATACATGAACAGCTCAAAGGCTCAAGTCGTGAGCATTGACGTGCCGTCGGGACTGATGACGGAGGATAACACCTACAACGTCAGCAACAACATTGTCCGTGCTACACTCACGCTGACGCTGCAGAACGTGAAGCTCTCCTTCCTGTTTGCAGAGAACCGCCAGTTCGTGGGGCAGCTCAAGGTGCTCGACATAGGACTGAGCCAGGAGGGCATGAAGCAGACTGACACGCAGTACTCCATCGTGGAGCCCGACGCGCTGCGGACCTTGCTCAAGCCACGCAACGACTTTGCCCACAAGGGCAGCATGGGGCATGCCCTGCTCGTGGCCGGCAGCTACGGCATGGCGGGTGCTGCCATCCTTTCGGGCAGGGCCTGCATGAGGGCAGGGGTGGGGAAGCTCACCATCTACACTCCCAAGCGCAACGTGCCCATACTGCAGTGCAGCGTGCCTGAAGCCGTGCTTGAGATTGGACGCGACGAGACCATAACCACCGAGCCCATCCCTACCGATGATTTCCAGGCCGTGGGCATAGGCCCGGGGCTGGGACGAAGCGAGCAGACGGGCATTGCCCTCATAGCCCAGCTCAGGCGCACACAGTGTCCTGTCGTGGTCGATGCCGACGGGCTGAATATCATTGCCAGCCGGCGGGCATGGCTGCAGCAGCTGCCCAAGGGCGTCATCCTCACCCCGCATCCCAAGGAGCTGGACCGCTTAGAGGGACAGAGTGCCGACAGTTATGAACGGCTGACGAAGGCGCATGACCTGGCTCAGCGCCTACAGGGCTACGTCGTGCTGAAGGGGCGTTACACCGCCATCTGCATGCCCGACGGCCATATCGTCTTCAACCCCACAGGCAATCCCGGCATGGCCACCGCCGGTAGCGGCGACGTGCTCACGGGCATCATCACCGCCCTGTTGGCCCGTGGCTATACCCGCCAGCATGCATGCATGCTCGGCGTCTACCTGCACGGACTGGCCGGCGACCTGGCCGCAGAAGAACTGGGAGAGGAAAGCCTCGTGGCCAGCGACCTCGTAGACTACCTGCCTAAGGCGTTCAAGACGCTGCAGCAGTCCTTGTGAGGGCCTTTGCGTTAAAGAAAATGAAATGAGCGCTGTTTTCGCTTGTTTTTTCTACCTTTGCATCAATAATCAAAAAAACAGAACGAAATGAGCAATAGTTGTAGATGGTTGGCGATGTGCCTGTCGGTCATCATGTGCCAGTTGATGTTTGTCCCCGCAGGTGCACAGACCATACTGAGCCCTTACCAGCCGGGCGTCACTACCGACGGGGCTGTGTATTTCCTGCCCAAGACGGCTGTGCAGGTCAGGGTGCTGGTCGAGAAGTCGTCCTATAAGCCGGGGGAGTATGCTATTTATGCCCAGCGCTTCCTCAGGCTCAGCAACGTGGGACTGGAACCCATGACCACCTATCGCGTGGTTGGCGTCAACCCCCTGGCTGTGGCAGTGCCCGATACGACGAAAGCTTTTGCCGTGAAGTTCAACTCCAAGACCGTGGCTGCCAATGTGGCGCTGAGCCATGACGGCTTGCTCATGGCCATCAATGCTATTCCAAAGGAAATGCCTGAGGTGCCTGCTTTCAAGCCTGCTCCTAAACAGCCGGTAGCTGATCCGCATCAGTTCATGAACGAGGAAATCGTCTCTGCCGGCAGTACGGCAAAGATGGCCGAGCTCACCGCACGTGAAATCTACGACCTTCGCGAGAACCGCAGCCTGATCATCAAGGGACAGGCCGACCCGATGCCCGCCGACGGTGTGCAGATGCAGCTCATGCTCAACCAGATGAACCTGCAAGACCAGGCCCTGACCAGCTTGTTCCAGGGGGTCACCGAGCGCGACACCACTGAGCATGTCATTACCTTTGTTCCCGACGGGCCTGTTACCCATCAGGTGCTTTTCCGCCTGTCACAGCGGCTGGGACTGGTCGACAGCGATGACCTGTCGGGTGTACCTTATTATATTAATATTGAGAATATCAGCAACCTCCCGTCAACGGACGAGGAAGGTAAGGCGCGCAAGAAACTGTCGGATACGGGCATTTACGTGAACGTGCCGGGGAAGATGCGCCTGACGGTCTATCGTGGAGGCGAGCAGCTGGCCAAGTCGGAGCTGCCTGCAGCCCAGTTCGGCAATGTGGAGCTGCTCAGTGGCGATCTGTTCAACAAACGGTACACCACCCATTTGTGGCTCAACCCACTCACAGGGGCAGTGGACCGTTTGGAAGCCGAACAGCCGAAATAGAGTTTTTGCTTTCTGTTACTTGTTGATGCGCAGCACGGGCGCAATCTTATTGCAAGGCTGTGGCAGCTGCACCTCGAGGCCTTCAGCGGTCTGGCGGGCTTTTATCTTGCCGTAGCCCAGCAGGTAGACGCTGCTGATGCTCTTCTTGAAGTCGGGATTCTTCTTGGCCAGTGACTTAATCAGTAGGCGTCCGTCCTCAGGCCAGCCCATAGCGGTGACGTAGAGGTGGCGCTTGGTCTGGTTGAAGCGGATGTCGCGATAGTCCATGCCGTTGTACTGCCCCTCGTTGAAGCCCTGGGCGTTGATGGCGATGTTCTTCTCGGCCACAGGCCCCTCGCCGAACTTTACCCACGGACGGGTGCCGAAGATGCTCTCGCCGTTCTGTGTCATCCATGCCTCCAGCTCGTCGAGGAAGGCCGCAGCCTTCTCGTCGTAGGTTCCGTCGGCACGCAGGGGGATGTTCAGCAGCAGGTTGCCGTTCTTCGAGACGATGTCGACGAGCTGCTTCACCAGGTTGGTGGCCGTGCGGTAGCCGCGCTTATAGACGCCCGTGTTGTAGTGCCAGTCGCCTATGCAGTTGCACGTCTGCCAAGGGTCGGGCATGATGGCATTGGGTGCTCCGCGCTCCACGTCCCACGTCAGTGCCTTCTTCTGCTCGTCGCTCAGAATCTTGCCGAAGACCACGCCACGCGGATTCTTATTATAAAGGTGTGTGGCAATCTTCAGACCGCAGTCGCTCAGCGGATAGAACGGCAGCACGGTGACGTCGAAGTAAATGAGGTCGGGCTGATAGCGGTTGATGGCGTCGATGGTGCGGTCGAAGAAGTTGGTGACAAACTCCTTCGACGGCGGACAGGCACCGCCGCCCCAGCCCCACTGACCGTGGATGGCACCGTTGTCCCATGAGCCCTTGCTCATGGGGTGGTTCTGCTGATAGAGCATCTGCGGGTCCAGTCCTTCCCACCATTTTCCTTTTCCGTCCTCTTTGGTCAGGTTGCCGTCGTAGTAGACGCCCGCCTTCTCATCCTCCAGGTCGTAGCGCTGCGAGGGCTCGAACCATGTCCAGGCGTGGTCGGCATGGAACGAGATGCCGAGTGGCAGGCCGGCCTTCTTGGCTGCGCGCGCCCAGCCCTCAAGGATGTCTTTCTTCGGGCCGATGTTCTTCGAGTTCCAGGGCTGGTATTTCGAGTCCCACAGGTCGTAGTTGTCGTGGTGGTTGCCCAGGACGAAGAAATACTGTGCACCGCAGCGCTTGTAGCGTTCCACCAGTTTCTCGGGGTCCCATTTCTCTGCCTTGAACAGGGGGAGGATGTCCTTGTATCCGAACTCAGAGGGATGTCCGTAGTGCTCCACATGGTGCTTGTATTTGCCATTTCCTTCCATATACATCTCGCGGGCCATCCAGTCGCCGGAGCCTTCCACGCATTGTGCTCCCCAGTGTGCCCAGATGCCGAACTTCGCGTTGCGGAACCATTCGGGTGTCTGGTGCGTCTCTAACGACTGCCATGTAGGTTCAAACTGTCCCGTCTGCATTTTCTCATGCTCTTCTGATACGGGAATACGGTAATTCTGTGCGCCAGCCGTCAGCGTGACAGCGGCTATAATGGTTAGTAGATGTCGTTTTGTCATAGGTTTTTAGAACAAGAAGAAGCGTGTCCAAACAAGGGCACGCTTCTCGTTATACATGGGAATAATTTAGCACTGAGCCAGTTTGCCGTCGCTGCCGAGCACATTCACAATCTTGTGGATGTACATCTTCTTCATGTTCTCGCGGGCGGGCTTCAGATACTGACGAGGATCGAAGTCTCCGGGATGCTCAGCCAGGTGCTTGCGGATAGCAGCAGTCATAGCCAGACGAGAGTCGCTGTCGATGTTGATCTTGCAGACGGCGCTCTTCGAAGCCTCACGCAGCTGCTCCTCGGGGATACCGATGGCGGCCTCGAGATGACCACCGAACTGGTTGATGGTGTTGACCTCGTCCATAGGAACTGAGGAAGAGCCGTGGAGCACGATGGGGAATCCGGGAAGCTTCTTCTCAATCTCGTGCAGGATGTCGAAAGCCAATGGGGGCGGAACAAGCACGCCATTGACCAGTGTGCACTGCTCAGGAGTGAACTTGTGGGCACCGTGAGAAGTACCGATGGAGATAGCGAGAGAGTCGCAGCCCGTACGGGTAGAGAAGTCGATAACCTCCTCGGGCTTGGTGTAGTGAGACTCGGCAGCGCTGACCTCGTCCTCAACACCAGCGAGCACACCCAGCTCAGCCTCGACGGTCACGTCGAACTGATGAGCGTAGTCAACCACCTTCTTAGCCAGGGCGATGTTCTCCTCGTAGGGGAGGTGCGAACCGTCGATCATCACAGACGAGAAGCCCATGTCAATGCAGTCCTTGCAGAGTTCGAAGCTGTCACCGTGGTCGAGGTGAAGCACAATCTCAGGATGCTCACATCCCAGCTCCTTAGCGTAAGCCACAGCACCCTCGGCCATGTAGCGGAGGATAGTAGCGTTAGCATAGTTACGGGCACCCTTCGACACCTGCATGATGACGGGCGACTTTGTCTCAACAGCAGCCATGACAATAGCCTGCATCTGCTCCATCGTGTTGAAGTTGAAAGCGGGGATTGCATAGCCACCGGCTACTGCTCTCTTAAACATCTCGCGGGTATTCACGAGACCCAAATCCTTGTAATTTACCATAGAATTATACCTTATTAAAATAAAAATGAAACTGTTTTCTTTTTTACTGACTGCAAAATTACTGAAATCTTCCGAGAATCGTGCAAAAAAAACGTTCCGATTCTATGGTTTTCACGGATTTTAATTCTTCTGGTGCTGCCATGAGGCGACGGCTGCTTGTAAATGTAACACTCACTTTGCAATTCAAGCATTGAAAAATGTGCCAGGGCCAGTCATCATGGCACAAGAAAACGAACCCAAACAGGATGTCATGGCATCCAGGTCCAGGTTCGTTGCTGGTTATTTAGACTGGCTATGTGTGGCTCAGTGCTTACTTCTCTGCAGGCTCAATCATCTTCCAGATGCCGGCAGCGCAGGCGCCTCCCACTAACGGGCCAACGATGAAGATCCAGAGATTGGTCAGTGCCGTGCCGCCCTGGAAGATGGCGGGAGCAATGGAGCGTGCAGGATTGACCGACGTGCCTGTATAACGAATGCAGACCAAGTGAACCAGTATCAGGCTCAAGCCGATGGCCAGTCCGGCGAAGTTGTTTGTAGCTCCGTTGGTCTTTGCGGTGGCTCCTAAGACAACCAGCACGAAGACGCAGGTGAAGATGATCTCGGCCAGCAGACCGCCTGCAACGCTCACATTGGCTTGCAGGTCGTTGGCTCCGGTGCCCTCAAGGCCGGGCACGTTGGCTGTCAGCAGGGCCAGTAGGGCAGAGCCGATGAAGGCGCCGATTACCTGGAAGAGCATATACATGCCGCAGTCCTTGCCGCTCATGCGCCCGCTGAGGAAGCAGCCCAGGGTGATGGCAGGATTGATGTGGCAGCCGGAGATGCCTCCAATGGTATAGGCCATGGCCACCACGGCCAAGCCGAAGGCAAAGGCCGTACCTACCACGGCAGGGATATTGTTCACGGGATCACAACCCAGACTCACGGCAACGCCGCAACCCATCAGTACGAGTACCATCGTACCCACCATTTCAGCTAAGTACTTTTTCATAATGTTTTGTTTTTTAGTTTGGTAATATGGTTAATAAAAAGGTTTTACATCTGCAAATATATATATTTTTTTTGATACAGACGTAAGGAAAAACCTTTTTTTTGAGAAAAAAGAAAAAAACTTGCTTAAAAATTTGCATATCTCATAAATACTCCGTACCTTTGCACCCGCATTCGACAAACAAGGGTCGGTGCTAAGCAAAAAAGGATCGGGATTTAGCGCAGTTGGTAGCGCACACGTCTGGGGGGCGCGAGGTCGCTGGTTCGAGTCCAGTAATCCCGACCAAGGTCAAAAGCCTGAGAATCAGTAGATTTTCGGGCTTTTTTCTTTTTTATCGCTCAAAACGAATTGTTGGCGGTTGACGTGCTGGTCGACGCGAAAAGTACTCTAGCAGATTCCTGCATCTGTTCCTAACACTTGTCATCAAGTAGTTTTCAACATACCTCGGCATAATGTCCGTCTTTACCAGCGTGGCAAACACCTCGCTCACCACGTCGCGCGATTCCTCGTCGTCATAGAGCATCATCCTTGCCAACTGTATCATCTGATTATAGTGCTGGCGGAAAAGTATTTCTATCTCGTTTGTTTTCATCTATTATAATAGACAGGAAAAGGGGCGCAAAAGCTAACCCCTTTTAACAACTTTTTTTCAAATTATCCGCATAATCATCTATTTTAGATTATAATCTCAGTGCTGTACCATTTCGTTTTATTTCTTATTTCGTGCTGCGAAGTTACGGTAAAGGGAGGAGAAAGCGTGCGGAGAGGACGGAAAAGTGGGGGGCGAGGGTGAAAGTCTGAACAAATGTTCAGGGTTTGGGGCGATTTTTGAATCATTCGACTTAATTTTAGTGAAATCTATTTGGATTAGTGCGACTTTATCTTTTCAATTAGGAGATAAGCATCTCTAACTGACTCGAGAGACGTGACGATGTTCGCATTATGTTCCCCCACGGCATTAACGAATGCAGACAGTTCGTTGAAATAGCCTTGGGAATATATTTGATTGTTAGGGAGTACTGGAGTGAAGTTGTTGAGGACGTAGAGGTATTCGATGTTCTTATTGTGGGGATGGACTTTCTCGATAGGAATGCTGAGGATGGTGGAAGGTTTTGGCTCGAAAGTCAGCTGCTCCATCTGAGAAAGGCGGTAGATGCCCTTTGATGTGCAGATCTTGAGGGATTCTTCGGCGGCTGTCCAGGTGTAGGCGGTGGAGATTTCAAGAGTGCCGACGATGTGGGAATGACGGAGCATAATGATGTAGGATGCAGGGGCGACTTGCTGACAGGCGAGGATTTCTGGTTTGCCAAAAAGATGGGTAACAAGGTCGAGGGGATGGATGTAA
>Ga0247611_10003827_pt1 | contig 21737 bp, 12 predicted proteins | sample 177DNAGHGhighgp2_FD_192422 | JGI IMG/M metagenome (GOLD analysis project Ga0247611, IMG submission 192422) | Sheep rumen microbial communities from Palmerston North, Manawatu-Wanganui, New Zealand - 1770 DNA GHGhigh gp2 | ecosystem: Host-associated > Mammals > Digestive system > Stomach > Rumen... | reverse complement strand
AAGTTCTCTCTATTCGAGACGTGACGGGCATTCCGCACAATGGTTGCCGTCCTAAAAAGAAGAGAAGAATTTAATCCAAAGAGGTATCGCCAATGATGTGGAAATCACTTCAAATGCCGCGCAGCTTCCAGAAAGTGGAAACCGGCGAAGACGGCCGCTACGCCAAGTTTGTCGTAGAAGCCTTGGAACGTGGCTGGGGTATCACCCTCGGCAACGCCCTCCGTCGCGTGCTCCTCTCCTCTCTGCAGGGTGCGGCTATTGTCTCCGTGAAAATCGAAGGCGTTGACAAGGAATTTTCGACGATTCCGGGTGTGAAGGAAGATGTCACCGACATTATCCTAAACCTCAAGAGCATCCGTGTAAAGCTCCTGTCTGATCACGACGAAACCCTTCACCTGGACATGTCCGGTGATGGCGAAGTCACGGCCAAGGACTTTATGGACAACCCCAATGTCACTATCCTGACTCCGGATGTTCACATTGCGACATTGAACGGCAACGCTTCTCTGTCGCTGGACGTGAAGATCTCCTGCGGTCGTGGTTATGTTGTTGCCGACGAACTCAAGGACAAGGACGCTCCGATTGGCGTTATCGCCATGGACGCGAACTTCAACCCGGTTCAGAAAGTCGCAATGCACATCAGCGATACCCGCGTTGGTCAGAAGACGGACTACAACCGTCTGGAACTTGAAATTACGACAGACGGTTCCATTGATCCGGAAGACGCTCTTGCATACGCTGCAAAGCTTCTCGTGGATCACTTGGAAATCTTCATCAACTTCGAAGGCGATCTCGAAAGCCCCGAAGAACTCGAAATGGATGAAGAACGTCAGCGTATCGCTAACCTCCTCCGTATGCGCGTGGACGATCTGGAACTCTCCGTTCGCTCCAGCAACTGCCTCCGTATGGCGAACATCCATACCATTGGCGAACTTGTACGCAACAAGGAAAACGATATGCTCAAATACAAGAACTTCGGTAGGAAGTCCTTGGTTGAACTTAACGAGGTGTTGACGTCGATGGGCCTCTCCTTTGGCATGGACGTCGATGATTACTTGAAGGATTAAACATGAGACACGGTGTAAAAAACAAGAAACTGGGTGTTAACGCCCAACACAAGCGTGCCATCCTCCGCGCCCTCACCACTTCCATCATCGGTAAGGGCATGGAATCGGATCAGAACAAGCGCTATGTGCGTACCACTCTTCACAAGGCTAAGCTTGTGCGCAGCTGTGTGGAACGCATGATTACCTACGCAAAGAAGGGTGACCTTTCTGCCCGTCGTGAAGCAGCCCGCTTCATCATGGACCCGAAGGTTCTCCAGGATTTGTTCAACACAATCGGTCCGCGTTATGCTAACCGCAACGGCGGTTACACTCGCGTGCTGAAGCTCGGTCCGAACCGCGCCGGTGACGCTGCTGAAATGGCCATGATCGGTCTCGTCGAAGACGAAATCGTTGCCAAGGCCAAGAAGGCTTCTGAACCTGCCAAGGCTGATGCTGCTGTTGACATGGTCGAAGGCGAAGGCAAGTCCGCTAACTAACGGTCAAACCGCTTTTAAAAAGGGACTCGGTTATTTCCGGGTCCTTTTTTTGTTTACTACCAACTAGCGCTACCCTTTGTTAACCGCGTTCTGCCAACTATTTACGTTTATTTTCAAGTTGTTTCGTTTGATTTTTTGTATTATTATATGACCTAGTTGTCTTTATCTCAAGTGTAGATTGATTTAATATGCGAGCTTTTTTAGCCTATCTTCTTTTGATATGTGCAAGCGTGTTTGCTTCGGAATCGATGTTCGGTAATTCGAGTCTTAGCAAGGGCTATGTACTTGGCGAAGGAACATCGACGCGTGGCGCCGCATCGCTTACGCCGATGTACGCCGAAATGGCCGTCGATTCCAGTTACGTGCTCGGGCCTGGCGATTTCTTGGACTTGATGCTCGAAGACAAGTACCTTTCTATCCAGATTTATCCGGATGGGAGCGTGGCCATCGAGGAATGCGGCGCTGTCAACGTGGGCGGAAAGACGTTCGGCGAAGCGCAGAAACTCATTCTGGATTTGGTCTCGAAAAAATACAAGCGCGAGTTCTGTTTTGTGCAGCTTGCCGCCCTCAAGAAGTTCCGCGTGAACGCGATGGGCGCTGTCGGCTTGGTCGGCCAGCACATCGTCGATCCGCAGACAAGGCTTAGCCAGTTCATCCGTGCAATCGGCAACCCGCTGGCGAACGCGAATACCGAAGACGTGCAGGTAATTCGCGGCAAGGACACTATCCACGTGAACTTCACGGCGATGACGACGAACGGCGATTTCGAGAAGGACGTCATGCTGGAGCAGGGCGACAAGGTCTTTGTCCCGTTTATTGCGATGGGCGATAACGTCACCTTGATGTTCCCTGGATTCAGGACAAGCGTAGCTTACCGTGCCGACAGGACGCTCCAGGATTACTTTGACCTTGCGGGGGCGAACAGGATGCACAACCTGGGCTACAAGGCTGTGTGCGTGCGCGAGCCGGACAAGGATCCACGTTGGATTACGCTTGCCGACATGAAGACGACTACTGTCGCGCCGAATACGGAAATCGAGTTTTTCGTGAAGGAATTGTTTGTCTATGTGGGCGGCGCCGTGAACTTCATCGGGCGTTACGGCTACAACCCGACATGGCATGCTATCGACTATATCTCGTCCGGCGGTATAAACACGATAACGGGTTCATGGAATCAGGTCAAGGTCTGGCGCGGAACGACGCCGAAGGCTATCTCGGTTAACGTCGCGACAGACCCGATTTTGCCGGGCGACTACATTGAAATCCCGAAGAGTCATTACGAATCGTTCAAGGATTTTACCTTGTTCATGGCCTCCCTCCTGAGTGTGATTTCTTCTGCGTTCATCATTTACGTCAACTACAAGTAATTTATGGAAAAGCAAGAGCCAATCGGTTTTGTTGAAATCTGCCTGCGGATTCTGAACAACGACTTGAAACATTTCAAGTTTGTTGCTGCGTTTGTCCTTATCCCAACCATTGTCGTCTTTGTCATGGTCATGTGGGTCGTGAAGCCCAAGTATGCGGCATCGGCGATTGTCACCCCGCCGGCATCGACGCAGTCCATGGCAGGTGCATTGAGCGGCATGTTGGGCGGTGCATCTGGCATGACTTCTTTCTTGGGCCTATCCGAGACTAGCGAGGATGCGAACGCCGTGTGGACGATTCTCAATTCCTGGGAACTGCACAACATGGTCATCGACAAGTTTGACCTGGCGAGGCATTACGAGTTCAAGGGCAAGTTCCATGCGGACTTGCTCAAGGAGTTCCGCAAGAACTTCGGCCTGGAGATGAACAAGGAAGAGATGTTCTCCCTTTATTACAAGGATACGGACCCAAAGCTTGCTGTGAAAGTCATCCAGTTTATGCTTGAAAAGGCAGATTCTTCTTTCAACGCATTCAAGACAAGACAGGCTCGCCAGTCCAGGGAATATTTCCAGTCCAGACTTGACAGTTGCGAACATGCGCTAGATTCCTTGCTCAAGGATTTCGTCAATTTCCAAGTGACAAACAACGTGTATGAACCGACCGTGCAGCTCGAAGCGACCATCAAGTATTTGAGTGAACTGCAGGCCATGCGTGAAGAAGTGAACATGGAAATGAACTTCGAGAAGCTTGATCGCGGTGAAAACAGCAAGCGTTATCAGGAACTTTCGAAGAGAATGAAGGGAATGAATTCCGCCCTTGGAGGAACGCTCAAGGGTAAGCACAGCGACATCGGTATCATGGAACTCAAGAAGTCTCCGCAACTTTATTCGGAGTACTTGAGACGCGAAGCCGAAATCCGCATCCAAGAAGCGATGTACAAGGTGTTGCGCCAGCAGAGCGAACAGATGCGCATGGAAGAAGCCAAAATGCTCACAAACCTCCACGTACTTGAACCGCCTTGGGAAAACGACAAGAAGATTTCCCCGAAGCGCGGTCTGCTTCTTGTGTTTACGGTATTCATCACGTTCTTCTTTGCTACGCTCCTCTGCAATCTAGTGGAGTACATGCGCTCGGAAAGCCGCACAAACAGCAAGACTGCTGCCGAATGGGATTTCTTCGTCAAGAAAATTTTCTTTTGGCGTAAATAACTTCTGGTGTTCGCCTTATGGACGCATTATTCGCTTATCCTGAATCAAGCGTGATGTTTGCGCTCGCCATAGTGGCCCTTGTTCTAGTTTCTGCTTTCAAGGAAGATTTTTTTCGCCCATCGACATTGTACTTTCTAGTGCAGATGGTCATGCTCGGCGTATCCTATTTGCAGTTCTTGCCGATGATGTCGGATTTCAACTATTCGACATGGCTTGTGTGGGGCGGCGGCATGTTCTGTTTTTTGGTCGGCTGCTACGTGACGGACTTTGCGTGGCGCTCGAGTGGCGGTCCACCGTTGCAGGATAAACTATCGGTGCATGGCGAATATAACTGGGTCTGTCATTTTTTCCTCAGTTTTTCGGCGTTCGCATATTTTTTCGTGGGCGTGCTCGGCGTGATTTCTGTAGCGGGGAACTTGGTGCTCTTGACGGACAACCCTTCGCAGTGGCTCTCTGGCAAGGATAACGATGTGCTCAAGTATGCGGACTTCTTTACATCGGGAGCGATGGTTGTCGGGCTCTTTGCAGTAGCGTCGTTCAAGTCCATGAACCCGGTGCGCTGGGTGCGCTATGCCTCGCGGTTCATGGTGGTGTTCACGATTCTCCTTTCGTTTGCTACATACCCGAGCCGTGGCATCAACATGCTTTGCCTCGGCATGTTCATGATTCTGTTCAACTATTTGCGTGGACGTTTCTCGTGGCGTTCGCTGGCCGTGGTCACTGTATTTGTCTGTATTTTCTTTGTGGCGGTCGCATCGCTTAAAGGGCAGTACGGCAATTCCGACATCACCGACAGCAGGATTGCGAAAGAAGTAGCGCTGCTCCCGTACAAGTACGTGGCGAACAACTACTGGAATCTGGATTACGCGTTCAACCGTACAAGCGACATTCACGAACACGATTGGACGTACGGTATCGATGCGTTCTTCGGCATTACGCACCTGATGCACATCGGCGATGGAATACAGCAGAATTTTGGCTGGGATACACCGTATAACGAGAGCGTGGTGAAATATACCGGGCTCAATACGATTCCTTATTTGTGGGATGCCTACAAGGACTTTGGGTTGCCGGGGATATTTCTTTTGCCGTTTTTCTTTGGCGTACTCTTTACGTTTTGCTACCATAGAATGGCCATGGCCCAAAGCCCGTTTATACTTCTGCTGACGGCGACGTTCATGATGTGGATTATTCTTTGGAATTTTACGACGGGTTACAAGCAAAGTATGTACTGGGTGTGGATGTCGTTCTTTTTCTTTGTCTGTACTGTCAGCAGCGGCTCGCGTTCAATATTGCCCGCTGACCCTGAAGTCGTCGGCGAAGTAGAAGAGAAAACAGTTTAGTGTTTTGTCATGCCCGTCCCGGAACAAGTCCGGGATGACAATCGGGCATCTCCTTTTTTGCCGTCATCCTGACGCCGTAGGCGGAAGGATCCAGTGAATATTGACGTCATCCTGAACCCGCTTCTTCGTCACCCTGAGCAACGCGAAGGGTCCAGTAAAGTCTAGTTATTGCATAAAACACTTTTTTATATAAATTTATAATAGAAATATTTTAAACATAGGAGAAAATCTTATGGAAAATAAAGTGACCAAGTTTGGATTAAGAAAAATGCTCGCTGTTTTGGCGGTAGCATTCGCTTGCGTATGCATGTGGGGGTGTGGGGATGATGTAACGATGCACTGGTCGGAGGAACGTTCGATAGGTAAAGTTGTTGGATTTGTTAATGACTCTTTAGCTATTGTCAATACTTCTCGTTATTGGCATGAGGAAGTGGAGCCTACATTTGGTCTTTCGTATGATTATTCTGGGTATGCGCATCCAGGACTGTCTCTTTATAACTACCGAGTTCAATTAAATGGACCTGTATGGTCAGATACTTTAAATAACTCAATTGATGATGAGTTTAATTATATCAGAGGGCAACTTTCAGATTCTGTAATATGGGGTGGAGACCCGAAATCGGAAGTGTCGTTCTGGAAAATTGGCGAGAAGCCTCATAAAATGAAAATCAAGAAATTGTTTGATGGCTGTTCCATTGAAGTCCATTATACTACGAAATTGAGACCGTGGTTTGACAGAAAAATTTTGGTGATGGGGGAAAGGAATGTTCCTCCTGATGTGAAAGGTTTTGATTTGGATAGTCTGGGGGATGAATATTGCCAATATGGGGTGTTAGATACGATTCAAAAAACAGTTACATACAAGAGGCTAGATGCTGTTTTAAAATGGATGAAGGAATGTGATGATGTGAGAGCGTGGGGGAAGGATGTGTATTGTTTGTATTATGAAGCCTCGTCTGCAAATGTTTATTTGAAAATTGAAAATAAAATGAAGGATAGTATTTTGGTGGATAATCAAGGATGGAATTCAGGAGTCTTTTTTTTGGGTAAAATGATACTTGTTGATGGAAATTTATGCGAGTATAAGGATGCTTGGGTATGTTATCCTAGACAAGGTATTTTAAAAATGGGTTTTCATGCGGATAATGGTATAATTTTGCAATTCTAATAGTATTGTGGAAATGTTTATGAAAAAGATAATTGTTTTGGTAGTGGCAGCTTTCATATTTTGTTGGGCAATTCCTAAACCAATGGAATCAATCGAAAATTACAATGTGATGATGGTTCATGGAGCATATGGAAAATACAATAATAAGGGGAAATTACAGGGATTTGAACCAGGTGGTTATTCTCAGGCTATTGATACCACGGATCGTATGGGTGCTGCTACTATGGGTGGCTATACATCTGATGAACGAGTGACAAGATGGATTTCGCGTAATATTTTGGGAGAACCTAAATGGGAAAAAGATTCCAGTTATCTACGTAATTCTTATGTCTATAACTGGCGGGCTTTTTCTAATACGAGAAACAGTTCAATAAACAACGCTTTTGAACTTGGTGACAGAACGTGGAATAAAAATAAACGATTTGGACAACGGCGTGCTTTGACTGAAGAAGCTCAAGAAGTGAAAGCTTCTTGTTGTCATGCCGCACTTGCGATGCACTGCCTGTGCTGAGTTCAATCGAAGTGAGTTTATCGAAGTGTTGCCTGCATCGCCTTTCTTTAGATTTACTTATCAAAAGTTTATACAATGTTACTTGGCTTTATGTGACACTTTGTTTATATTTATATTGAATATTTTTTTGTGTTTCCAGTCTGTTGAAAAAATGACGAGGGAGGGACTTTATGAAGGGTGGAATGAAAAAGTTTCAAGTGGCGTTAGTAGTCGTACTCGCTTGCGTGTGCATGTGGGGGTGCTCGGACGATGTGTCGTTTGAGTGGGATAAATCACGTGGAAATGCGAAAATTGTAGGATTTATAGATGACTCATTGGTGATGGTCGGCGATTACCGATTCTGGCACGAAACAACAGAAGGTTGGAATGGTGATTATCGTGAGGATGAAGGAGTGGGGAATCCCCGTTTGTGTGTTTATAATTATCGAGTTCAGGAAAGTGGTCCGAGATGGTGTGACTCATTGTCGGAACTTAATTCACCGGGGTGGTTTAGTGGTCAATTGACAGATTCCGTGATTTGGGGTGGTGATATTGGTGGCAAAATGAAAATCTGGAAGGTTGGGGAATTGCCTCATGAAATTGATATAACGGCAAAAAAAAATGGATGCTCCAATGATTTTAGGGTTGTGTCTGTGAAGCAGTGGCTTGATGGAATGTTCATTGCGAAAAACGAAAACTCATTAAAATCGAATGGGCAAAATTGTCAATATGCAGTTTTGGATACGGTTGCAAAAACGTTGACGTACAAACGACTTGATAAAAATTTGAAATGGATTGAAAATTGCGATGATGTAAGAGCGTGGGGTGATGATGTGTATTGTGTTTGGAAAAATGATAATCAGACGGGGTTTTATCTAAGCGTAAATGAACAAAAAAAGGATTCAGTATTTATTGATAATGTTCCGAATATTACAATTTTATGGAATTCTTTTGAATTTGAATTTATGGGAAATTTAATTTATTTTGGTCGTAATATTAATTCCATAGATTTTAACCATCAAAAGGTAATTATTTATCCTAATGTTAAAGCTACGAGTACTTATAATTTTGTTGATGAAAAAAATAATAATGTTAATTATGAAAAATAATAAGATGAATATGAAAATTTTATTTGTGTTGCTAATGACCTTTGCCATTAGTTGTTGGTCGATTCCTAAACCAATGGAATCTGTCGAAAACTATAATGTAATGATCGTTCATGGGGCGTATGGTTCTGATCATGGTTTTTCTGCTGATTCCTTGCTTGTTGAGGCTTTTCAAGATTCGTTTTCTCTTGAAAATGGAGCTACTCTTGGACGTTATAATAACACGGATCGTATCACGAATTGGGTTTCAAAGCGGATTTTTGAGGAATCTGGTTGGGAGAAGGATATAGACTATGTTCATAATTCTTATGTATATAACTGGCGTTCGTTTTCGAATCCCGCAAATACTTCGTTAAATAATGCGTATGAATTGGGGGATAGGACGTGGAATGCCGCGGAGTATGGTGTATCGAAATTTGGAAAGCGACGTGCTCTTTTGGAAGAAGCTCAAGAAGTTAAGGCTTCTTTTATTATAGGAAAAGACACTTTACATGGTCAAGCTGCGCTTGAAATGATGCGTAAAAATCCTGACCACTACCGTAAACTTGCATCTCGTTACATCCTTATCGGTCACAGTATGGGTGGTGTTGTTTCTCGTGAGTATGTGCAGGGCGATTTTTATAATGGTGATATAGATAAAATTATTACGCTCGATTCTCCTCATGAAGGCACTGGTGCGTTGAATATGATTGTTGCAACGGAATCTCGTGATAATTTGGGCGATGAGATAGTAAAGAAGTTTGTTCAGGCTGCTTTGTTTTCCGGAGTCGTAGCTGGAGCGTTAACTTTAATTGCGTCGGATGAAACTGCGGTGTCGATGGCTATAGTTATGTTTGTGCATTCTTTGGTTTTGGGTGAACTTTCCCCCCTTATTGCGGGAGGAGTTGCTCCACAAAGCTATCGCAGTACTGATCCGTTGGTTGGTTATGTAGATCCCAAAAAGAAAGGGTCTAAGACAATTTATGAGCTGAATCATAGAGAATATGATGCTGAAATACAGCCTATGTATAGAATTCTTGCGAGTAAATTTGGCATGACGTTCACTGATCATACTCCTGGAAAAAGCGTTGGTAAGGCGATTTATCGTGCTTTGGTTCCTGATGTCGTTTCGTTGCCTTTTGAAAATGCTTTTTCACAACTTACAGGAAATTCAGAGGGAATTACGACTTACGTTAATATGAAAACTTCGTTTGTTGCAGGTCTTTTTGGTTTCCCAATAACGGATAATGGCAGCAGCATTGTTCCAGATACTTCTAGTGCTGCTGAACATGTTGCCCTTTTGAATGATTCGAGGGTAGATACGAAAAGAGCGTATTTCAATGCCGCTCCGCATGCGTCTTCAGATGTAGATGGTTTCTCGCTAGTAACTTTGTCACTTGCTTCGGATGCCATTTTAGCATTGGAAATTGTTGCAAAGCTTGGTTTTATGGGCGCGGCTGCGGCAGAAACTTCGAAATGGGCTATTGCTTTGGGAACGGCTATTTCACTTTCTTTTAGATATGTACTTGCTGCGGAGGCGGGCTTTGCCGATTTGAAGGAGTCTCATACGTTGCCGCTCTATAAAACTCTTTTGGACTCAATGAAAATTTCTAAAAATTCTTTCTCTCCGATTAAGTTAGATTCTTCAGACTATTCTGCCAATCTCATGGAAGATTTCCTTTACGAGCGTCCTTTCGTGAATCTGGCGTTGAGCGATTCTCGGACGATGGATTCGCTTGCTAGGAATTCCTCGGCTTCGTTGAATCCGAACTGCTATTTCGAAAGCGACAGCTTGAATAAAGAGCCCTTGTGCGAAGTGGGGCTGTATGGCAGTCGCGATTCTATTGTCGTGAATACGCATGTTATTGGAGATTCTACTGGGGCGGGCAAGGATTCCGTCTGGTACGATACGACTCACGTTTATAATGCCGTGGCCGAGAGGCTTGATTCAATCGGTAATGTTGTTCGCGATTCTTCGGGGAAGGTTGTTTACGACTCCGTCTATTACGGTACTTTCGAACAGCGTAAATATTCCGATTTCCGCGATAGTCCGCTCAAGTTCAAGTCGGAGTCGGACTGGTACAAGGTGGGCGTGAAGGTGGACCGCTGGGAACGCGTTGACGGTCTAAATCCGAATGGAGACTCTGTTGCAAAGTATGTTCCTATCCGTCATGTGGAGCGTTACAGTGTGCCGGATATCGTGGTGACTGGTTTTATCGAAAAGTATTCGTTTGTCGTGGATGATTTGATGCCGCACCGTATGCGTCAAATCAAGATGACGTTCAACAGTAACGAAGAGGTCGCATGGGAGTGTGATATATCTAAGGCGGAAGATGACCCGCATGCATGTGCTGTTTACAAGCGTCTGCTCGGCAATAGCTGGGGAAATCCCGATACAACGATTGGCGACAAGGGCTATGTTCCTCATCCCATCAAGAAGAACGGCCGTTTCGATTTCGAAGCCCGTAAGTATTTCGGAAATCTCGCTAACATTCAGAAGGATAACCAGAATACCGTCATGATTTCAATGGTGAACAAGATCGGGCTTTCGAACACGCAGCGGTTCTATTACCTGTTCAAGGCGACCGCCAACATGCTCAAGCCGACATGGCCGCAGTATGATGTTGTGTTGAATGCGGTTGACGGATTCGGCGTTTATGTGTCGGCTCTGGATTATCAGGGTTTCCGGGTTCGTAGTGCGAAGGACGGGATTTTCTCCGATCCGCTTGGCACTCCTGCGCAGGTCGGCGACTCCCTGCCCATGGTCATGACGGTGACGGATGGTGCAAATGGTTCGAGTGCCGTGTTTGCTTCTAAGCAGAATATCTCAAAACCAGTTGAGGGTAAATACCGCTGGGTCGTGGATGCCGTCGTGAACAACAATGCAAAGGATTCCAGCAAGACCGACAGTTACGAGGTGCACTTTACTGTAGATCGCACGGCCCCGGCGTTTGAACTCACGTCAGATGCGATGATGAACCCTGACAGTTCCATGTTCATCACGCGTTTCAAGTGGGTTGGTGGCAATCCGGCTGAAATCGCGAAAGGTTCGGACATCCGCGTGATGCGTTGGACGCTCGAAAAAGCTACCGGCCAGCTGTCGGGCGGTTCTGCGACATCCTTTACAAAATATGCCGAACTCCCGGCACTTTATGACGTTGCCTCAAACGAGTTTGCCATCGCCTGGGACAAGGTTCCGCAGGGCAAGCGGGATTCCATGGAAAACGGTCTTTACCGCATTGCCGCCCATGCTATCGACTACGCCGTCCCGAATCTTGACGCTTACCATAAGGTGAACGCTCTCGTGGATTCAATTTTCTCGAACCCGACGAATTTGTCTGACAGCCTCTGGACTCGCATCGGTTCCCTCGGCTTGAACGACACGACTATTTACGCCGAGTTCCGTGTTGACACTGCCGCCCCATCGTTCACGTTCCATGAAACAAGGGCTGTCACCGCTGCCGATACGGTGAATTATGGCACCTACGTGAATCTGTCTGGCAAGTACGATACGCTTCACAAAAATGCTCCGGCGCGCGATTCCAGCTGGACTTATATTTCCAAGGACAGCTTGTTGCAAATTGGCTACACGATCATGGACACCCTAAATGGCCTCGATTCCGCCGCCGTGACCGTCGGCTGGAGCTTTGTCCATCTCCCGGATACGAACGTTATCGACCGTGCAGGAGATTCCGTGTGGGTGTTCGACTCGCTGGGCGGAAAATCGTCCGGCACCTGGACCGAAATGGCGGGCCTCCGCATGGCCGACGGCGAATACAGCGTCCGTGCAGTCCTCCGCGACGCGGCGAAAAATGTTCGCCATGACGTTGTCCCGAAACGGGTCCGCGTGGACCGTACCGCCCCGCAGATTGTCGGGCTGACAAGCAATCATCTTGTGTATATGAATACGGATGGCGATTTCTCCGAGACAATCCTCGTTTCGGAAAGCGGCGACGTGGGCGTGAACCGCACCGGCATGCATTGCAGTTACCGCATCTTGGGCGGTGTCGACACTTCTTGGCACGAAATCCGCAAGGGCAATCGCAAGCTCCTTGCCTCTGACACGGTAACGTTTACCATCGATAAATCCGCCATTGATACATCCCGTGGCACTCGCTATCTCGAAGCTGCTTGCGTCGATGCCGCCGGCAACGTCTCCGTCCGCACGGACCTTTTCCACGTGGGCGCTCGTTTCCCGCAAATAACTTATCCGCAGGCGGACTCCATCCAGAGCGACCAAAGTTTCATCCCCATCGTGGGAATCGCCCCCAAGACGAGTTCCGCAGATTCGCTCTCGTCCGTCTATCGCCTCCGCTACCGCGTCAATAATGACACTGCATGGAGAACGGACAAGGTAAAGATCGTTGCAGCGAACCGTTCTGAAAATGTGGATTACGTTTCGCGCATATCGCAAAGTACCGAAGGCGTTCTTGGCTATCTTGAAAATGACGGCTTTGGTGACGAGGCTAAAATCACGGTCGAACTCGCCATAGCCTCCTGCGAAACTTGCGACGACTGGGCCGCCGTCTCTACGAACTTTGTCGTAGTTCCGCACGATACAAATTACAGCAAGCCTGCGGTCGAATTCGCCATCACGCGCAACGGTGCCGATGTTGATTCGTTCAAGACCGGCGACGGCCCCGTGGATATCTCTGTCCGCCTCAAGAACAAGTTTAACGGCAACTACATGCTCCGCGTTTATGCAGAAGATTCTAAACACCGCGGCATCTTCGATGCATCGAGGGAAAAGGTCTTTTACAATCCTTACTACGGAACGCCTACTGCCGCCACCGATACCGCAATCTGGTTCTATGAAGTGGACGGCAAGTATTACCTCAAATGGAAAAATCTGGACAAGGTAAATCTCAAGGTCGGCTACAACTCCTCGAAGTTCGGCGAAACCTGCAAAAGTGCCGATGCGAATCAGTCGCTTGCAGACGGCTGCTCGACGGAACTTTCTCCTGTCGATTTCTCGTCGATTGCAAACGCCACGAATGCCTATCTGGCCGATTACCCCGAGTGGATGCCGCCAGCGTATATCGACAGCACGATGACCATCACGAAAGATTCCGGCGAAGTTGTTCTGGAATCGTCTGAAGCCTTCCGCGTGTATGTAGAGCGCAAGGATGCGACGGATACCACCACGTTGAATGTTCCGGTCTATTTTGGTGAAAGTACAAAACCCGGATTTTATTGGGTCGAACATGTGGATTCGCTTGTCACGCCGCTTATGACCGGCTGGACCGTGAATCCGAACGCATACGGATTTGATTACCGCTGGAATGGTATCGCCACGTCGGGCGCGTACCCCTCCGGCGACATAACGCTGTATGCCGAAGTGACCGAGAACATCCTTGACAATCCTTTCGTAAGCGTCGTCACGAAAACGCTCAAGGTCGAACAGAAAAAGGCGGAATTGGTTGTTCGTGATACGTTGCCGGATTACGTGCTGCTTATGAAAGCTGGTTCTGGTACATCGTCCGCAGGTACATCCGATACGCCCGTCTATGAACTCGATTCCATGAAGGTTTATTTCGGGCTCAAGAATTCGGATGCTCGCGTTCGTATAAGCGTACTAGGTTCTGCAAAAAGCATGGTTATTTTTGATGATGTGCTGAGGGCCCATTCTGGTGATTCCGCCTATTCCGTGAAATGGCTTGGAACGGATTCTTCGGGACTTCCTCTTTTGTCGGAAGGGAAATGCTATCTTAAATTTGAGGCCATGCTGCCGAATACGGATAGTGTCGTCAGTTCCATAAGTGTCCCGTTTGAGTACAAACTAGGACCTTCCATGAAAGACATGACTCCGGACGATCCCAAGGAATCGAACGAGTCGAGATTCTTTGTCGCCGAGGCGAAAAAGAAGGACGACAGGTATGTCTATGAACCGTATGCCGATTACCTTGTCGTGGCGAACATGAGCGGTTGGTACTTGCCGGATTCCCTACGTAATAAAACGTACAATGTAAAAGGAACTGTTGAAGGTTCCCAGGAAATTTTGGGATTCCGCCCGGAACACTTCAGTCTCGGTATCAAACGCCATAGGGATACGCTGGATTTGGTTATTCTTGCAAGGGTTCATGCCCAGACTGTAAAATTGAAGGAATGTTGGAGTGTGAGTAGCTATAGTTGTAAAATTGATAGCATTCCAAAAGATTCCTTTGTTGTTTTTAGAAATAAATTTACTAAAGATAATTCTTCATGGAATAATACTTTTAATGTCGGTTTTCATCAACGAGGATTATATGATTTTAACAGAGCATCACTAGAGGTTGTTGCGTGTTCGGAGAAGAAATGGAAAAGTATTGGTGGGGGGTATAATTACATTGATTCGACTGATTTTGTAAAAGCCCTTGGTGAATGTGAATGGAGTTTAAGTGAGACTTTTGGAACTAGGAAATATCTTCGTGATCCAGGACCTTGCACTAACCCGAATGATGCTCCGTTCGTGATGATTACTCCTTCATTTCAGATAGATTACTATAAAACGGATACTTTGACAAAAGAATGTAATCCTAGTGAAGGCCTTGATTCGGTATGTGTATATCCGAAATTAGATGATTCTAATAATAAGTACAATCCAAATAAGATGTTATTTGATGTGACTTTGACTCCCAATTCGAATGCCCGTTTTTTTGATGAATGTAAACAGCCAAATCCAAATAATTCACATGACTATTATTGGACTCGAGCATATTTCAATCTGCAATTGACCATTCCCAATTCTTACTGGAACGCTCCCTTTGGCATGGACAATCTTGTCAACCGTACAATCCGTTTTGACCATACCAACCCGACCATTTTCAATGAAGGAGTTGATGATGGTTACTGGAATGCGGTGAAAGGAAATGGAAACAATAAAAATATACCTATAAATTCTAATGCTACGAATTATTTTGATGGCAATGAGTGGAAGTTTAATCAGAAATATGGCCTGCTTACTCCGTTTGAAGTGCAGAGCTTAATATTCTATCCAACATATGTATATAAATTTGGTTCAAATGTATTCCGTTTTGACAATGAAAATGAAGAATTTTGGTATTCGTCCAGTTTCGAACTGAAGTTCTATGGCAAGGACGATACAACCCACCATTTTGTAGCCAAAGTCATCGGCGACCCGCTCGAACCTGATTCCGCTTCGATATTGGGATGTATTTCTGACCGGACGAAATTCGTATTCCCTGTGGATTCCGTATTGCAACATCCGTGTCAATTCAGCATGACGAGTCAGGAACAGGTGAAAAAGACTCCTGTCTTTAAACATGGCAATGTATTCTTCTATGTCGGCATGAACAAGACATGGACCCAGGCGGACAACGGTCATCGTACGTCAATTGTGTATCCTGCCGCCGATACGGCCAGTTGGCAAAATTCAATTAAGGACGGCTGTTCGGATTCTACTACGTGGGAAGATTACAAGATGTTCGCCGCCGAAGGTGTAGAAGATAACGCTTGTTACAAGTACTATGGCTCTGGCTCTAAAGTCCACTTCTATTTCAACGACTACAGCGACAGCGTTTGGAAGAGCAATTTTGTGACGGATACCACGCACTATATCAGGAATTTGGTAAATTCGCCCGGCAACTACGTCACTCCGAAGTCTGTTGACAACGCCTTGACTGTTGCCAAGGCCAGCCTCGGTGACAACGATTTTTCGCTGTCCTACAATATCAATCCCGAAAATTTTGAACGTATTGGCGGATCCGATTCGGTAAGGTTCTTTATCCGTATGGATTCCCTGAATAAAATAAAGAGCGAATACAGGGGTGCCAGAATAACTTTGTCCAAACTGAACGTCAATATGGAAGAACTGAAAGGTGACAGCCTCAAATTTGACGGCGACAGTACGTTGTATGTACCGACCCAGAGATGGACGGATACGCTTGCGTACCGGCGTTCCAACGATACAGATAGAAAGGTGCTGGAGCGCTCCGGTGAAAATCTTTCCTTGCGCGACATCTACACGTATCGCGCCAATCCTGACGCAAACAGTTGCAGTGAGGCGTTGTTCTGTGTGGACACTGCGCATCCGCAGTCGGAGTTGATTCGTAACCCCTGGATCATAAACCCGGTGGTGGAATCATCCTCGCTCCGGCAGATCGATTTTTCGAAGCATCCGTTCCTTGAAGTTTCGGGAAACCGGGATTCTTTGGATCGTCATGTCGTATTCAAGGGTGTTATCCCGCCGCGCCCGCCGGAAATTGTCGAAATCAGGGGAAAACTGACTCCGAACCAGACTTATTCTCTTTCGTACCTGAACAACTCGACCTATTATTCCATTACCGACACGCTCAAGGTTGCTTCCGACTGCGAGACATACATGGACGGCACCTGTCATCTGGCATGGTTCAACGTGAATAAATTGCAGGGCCATACGCAATTCCTGCTGACGTGGGATGGGGATGGAAGCGACGCTACCGTAAACCCGACCAACGTGATGCACTTCAACATGTACGTGGGTTCGAATGTCAAGCCCGGAAATAACGGCGTGGTGAAGTCCATGTACGGGGAACTCACGGTTTCGTTCCCGCAGGGCTCTCTTGAAAACGCCGACGACTTTACCGTGCGTACCGTGAATGTCCAGAAGGATTATGGCTTCGGCGTGTTCAAGAACATGGCGCTGACGGGTCCCGTGATGGAAGTGCTGCCTTCGATGACGTTCAATGACACGAATAACCTTCCGCGAATCCAGATGCAGATTTCCAGGCAGGAAATGATGGACATGCACGTGACTCCGCAGACGCTGCGTCTGTACAAGGTCGATTTTGACCGCAAGGAGTTTGTTCCGCTTGAAAAATCGCTGTACGGGTTCCTGGATGCGCAGGGCGCTCCGGTTATGGACGTGAACGGAACAGATACGCTGGAATGTCACAGTGTGGGCGAAACTAACCCTCGTTGTACAGATGAAAAACTTGCCTGGGATTACGTCCTGATTTCTGCCGAGACGAAAACGTTCTCCGTGTTTGTCACGATGGATACGCTTGCCGCCTCGATGCGCTACATGGGCCTTGAAGTGTTGCCCGCCGTCGCGAAAGCTTCAGAACGCGAAGTCCGTGTTGACGGGGTAGGCCTCTTTAACTTGTATGTGGATGACGACTCGCTGTGGAACGATTCCACTGACCTGACGCCAATGGCGCAGCTTCCGTTTACGCTCGATTCGAACGGAATCGCCCATGTGACGTTGCCGACGCGTGCCGCAGAAATCGATACGAATTACGTGTTCGCATTTGCGATGGCGGATTCTGCCGAGATGTTCGCTCCGGCGGTCGCGAAGGCATTGACCGTGCCTGCCCAGTTTGCATGCCATGTACCGTCGGATTCGCTCTGGATGGGCATAGACAACGGATACCTCGCGTACGGTGCCTGGTGCAATCATCCGGGCTACGGAACGCTCTCGCTGTACAGGGACAATTCGCTGGTCACCGAAATCCGCGGCGAGATTCCTGACACGATTCGTTACGATGGCAAACGGCTTGTCGGCGGTTCCGTGGTAGGGACTGTCGCTCCCGGCCGTTATGAATCCCGCTATGTCGGAGTCTCGGTGCTGGGCGAGGATGCCCAACTTGCGGGGCCTGCCGTGCGTACGGATTCGGCACGACCCGTAATGAGTTCGTTCGAGGTGCTGTCCGGTGAAGATGCGCTTGACCGTATCTTTACGGTAAACGCGAATGTCCGTGACGTTGAATCGGGTGTCGCGCAGGTCGTCGTTTCCACGAAACTTGGCGGTGCATCCCGCACTCCGCTCGTGTTGCTCCCGGATTCGTTGGGGAATGTGACGGGCGTAATCAGGCTTACCCGCAGTGAACTTGCCCGGTGCGGCGGCTGCAAGTTCTCGCTTGAAGTGCGTGCCGAAGATTTCGGGCATAACCATATCGAGAAAACGTTCGAATCAGATAAACTTTATCAGTATCCGACGGAGCTTGCGTTGTGGTATCCTTCTCGCGAAGGCTCTGGAATGCTCGCTTACGAATATGTAGGGACAGGTCACCATCTGAACCTTGATTCTGTAAAGTCTCCGTGGATGGGCGATGCTGGCGTCTATTTCTCGGCTCTAGATGACCATGCTTCCGGTATCGTTCCAAGCGCCGGTCATGTAAGCCTCGGAACATCCAGTTCGTATTCCTTCGAAACGAGAATCAAGGTCGGCTATTCGGGAGCTGCTGGGTGGCATCGGGTGCTTGGATTCAAGGGCGTTGGTGGTCTTGAAATGGAACTGCTTGTGCATAATCGCAAGTTGCGGCTACGCGAGGGTTTACGTACTTGGGAAACCCCGGATAACGCTTTGCCTGTCGCAAAGGAATGGGCACATGTCGTTGTGACCGTAGATTCTTCCGAAGTGAATTTCTACGTGAACGGTGAAATTATGAAATCTGCTTCGGCTGAACCGCTGGAACGCGAACTGGATGGAATTTTCTCGGCCGGTGCTGATGGCGAAAATTCGTTTGTCGGTCACATTGCCGACATGCGGATGTACAAGAAGGCTTTGTCGGGCGGTGAAGTGTTCGCTCTGTCGCAGCCCGTAGTCGATGACAAGATTGCGGAACCCGAAATTGTGGAAATTGTTACCGTTCCGATGACAACCGTTGATGGCAGTAACGGCTTTGAACCTGAATTCTCCTGTGCCGTGGCAGGCAACCGGTACTTTGAATCCTCTCGCGATAGCGCAAGGTTGACGTTGAATGCTTTAATCGAAAAAGCTGCAACGTACAAAGTTATGATGTATGTACGGTCGGCAGCGCTCCAATCTGCGGAAGTGTCTGTTTCGCCGTCGGCGGGCGTTCGTTATGCAGGCCGCATTTCGGTGTCTCCTGTTTGGCGGACTGTAGCTGTTTCGGATATTTCCATGAATCTCTCTGCTGGAATGCACACGATAACGCTTGAAGCACCCGAGGGTCTGCAAGTTGCCGGTTTCGCCCTTGTCACAGCAAACGTCTCGCCTGCTTCGATTGCTTGGAATTCTGGCTTGGAGAATCCTGAACGCAAAATCAAGACGTATGTCCGTTATGAAGGTTTTGCCGACAAGAAAATCTTGCAACCGCGGGTTCGCTTGAGGAACGTGTCGAATGCGCAAGTTCATGGATACTCCGTCCGCTACTATTTCCGTGGCGAGGAATCTTCGATGGCGAAAGTCCATGCTTACTATCCACGCGATACTGTGGGGCTTGCCGTGCATTCCGAAAGTGCGCATACGGGATTCGTGGAATGGAAGTTCGCTAACGGCGTTATTCCATCTGGAGGAACGGTTTTCAATGGTGACGGCCCGCATTTCGGTGTGCATTACGAAGATTGGACTCCGTGGAATCCGTACGATGACCCGTCCTTTGTCGAAAACGCCTCCGCAAACTTTGTCGAAGATGACGGAATTATTGTTTTGGATTCCGACAAACGTTTAATTGGCGGTTCGTGCGTCGAAATGGAAGACTCGATATCTATAGAGGTCAAAGCCCGTGTTTATGCTGCTGAGACGCGCAATGACAACCAGGCGAGTGAAATCCAGATGAAGGTCGAGAATGTGGGTAACGTGACGTTGAAAAACTACGACGTGCGCTACTACTTCTTCCTCGAAGGTGGGCTTGCGCCGGAGTTCAATGCTTATGTCTTGCCGGATGGTGTGACAGCAAGTGTTGAAAATATTGGCGATGGACGCTGGCAGGTCGTGCTGCATGCATCCGGGCCGCTTGTTCCGGGAGGCACCTGGAACAGGAATGCACAGATTGCGCTCCACTGCGAAAATTGGAACGATATCTGGAACGGCTCCGATGATCCGAGCAGTATAGGTCTTGGATGGAACATGGTCGAGGCTGTCGGGGTGAATGTCTTTGATTCGCTTGGAAACAGGATTTATGGCAATGAGCCGGTCTGGCCGGATATTGCTGGATATGTGGCTTGTAACGGCTGTACGGCAGATTCGTCTGGAACGCCGGATATAGGGCTTACGCCGAAAAATGATGCGATTCCGATTCATCGCACAGATGACGGACTTGTAATCAGCTTGCCGCAATATACTAACATCTCGCTTTCACTAGTGAATGTTGTCGGTGTTCCGGTAAGGAACCTTTATTTGGGAACGCTAGCTCCAGGTGAACAGTTTATCCATGTCAACTGGACCGGTATAGACTTGAACAGGACTTATTTGATGTTACGGGTGAACGGTGCCATAAGGTCAACTAAACTCTTGTCGCTACTTTAACAAGGTACTTAGAATATGAATAAACTATTTAAAATTGTTTTCGTGTCGCTTTCTGTCGCCTCTTCCGCTTTTGCGTTAGATGCAAACACGGTCTTCAACAACCAGAAAAAGTCCGCCTTCCCGGATACTTGCGAAATGAAAATGAAGACTACAGTAACACTGCCGGGAATGGCATCGCAGACGGTGAATTCGTCCGTAATCAGTGCTGGGCCGGATAAATCAATAACGACAATCGAATCCAGCATGATGAATATGAAGATGATTCAGAACAACGGACGCATGAAAGTAATTGATTTGAAGTCTGGACAGACGCTCCCTGCGCAGAACATGCCGAGGCAGAACCCTGCGGATGTAACAAGCCAGATGGGTGAAGCTTCGGACTACAACGCTCCCGTAAAGTCGGGCAATCTTTGGAAACTTGTCCCGAAGGATGCTTCAAGGCCTACATTGTTCTATTCCGAGAGTGTCAAGCGCGTAGTCAAGATGAACACCGTCGTGAACGGAGCCTCTGCCGAAATTGCGCTGGAATATTGCGATGCGTCCTGCACGCTTCCAGGAACGCTGAAAAAAACGGAAATCACAACCACGCTACCGAGTGGCGAAAAAAGTACCGTCGTGATGGAAATCGTATCTGCTAAGGCCAGGCATATCCTTCCCGCAAAAATGTTCGATATAGAGTAGATAATTAAGTTGTTTAAAAATATCAGTATATGCAAAATCAACTTAAGAATATTGATGTTCTCCGTGCAACAGAGGAATGGCAACGTGCCGGTGCGTCATATTCCGCTGCGAGAAGAATTCGACGAGCATGACTGCGACGGTACAAAGTACATTGTGCTGCTGGATGACGGATACCTTGTGGCGACGTGTCGGTTTTACGAACTCAGTACGAAGTGTGTGACGATTGGTCGCGTTGTCGTTTTGCCGGAATACCGTGGGCAAAAATTGGGTGCCAAGGTCGTTTATGAAGCGGAAAAGTAGATTGCGGAATGTGGCTATACCGAAATTGTAATCGACAGCCGCTTGGAAGCAGTCGGCTTCTACGAAAAGCTTGGGTACAAATTAATTGACAGTGACGTCGTGAAAAGTGGCGCCTTCGAATGCGTCCGGATGAGGAAGGTCCTGACGTCATCCTGAAAGGCGGAGCCTTGAAGGATCCAGTAAAATTTCACTTTACTGCACTGGATGCTTCGTGGCCGGTGCCACTCAGCATGACGCGTGTTTACCACTTCATTCTCTTATTGCGGATAAAGTATCCGAATAATATTGTGGTAATCACCAAATCGCCGGTGAGCGCGAAAAGCGGAATCATGGCGTTCTCGAGATAAATCCCTGCAAGGCCGCA
>Ga0247611_10003826_pt1 | contig 21744 bp, 18 predicted proteins | sample 177DNAGHGhighgp2_FD_192422 | JGI IMG/M metagenome (GOLD analysis project Ga0247611, IMG submission 192422) | Sheep rumen microbial communities from Palmerston North, Manawatu-Wanganui, New Zealand - 1770 DNA GHGhigh gp2 | ecosystem: Host-associated > Mammals > Digestive system > Stomach > Rumen... | reverse complement strand
TTCAACTACAATGTCTGTAGATACTGTGTCAACCAATGTACTGTCAGTTTTACTGCTGTCACCCTCAGCAGACAGTGTGTCTTTAAGTGTAGGATGATTGGTGGAGTGTGTGTCGATCTGTGGCTCTGTGTATTCGTTGCACGACTCACAAGTAAGGAGCATCATGCATGACAAAACTCCTAAAAGAGAGAAGAAATATAGTATGTATGTCAGGAAATCCTTATGATTGTTCATCCTATTCGTTTTTGCAAATTTAATGCTTTTTTCAATAATATGTCATTATTTCCTGATTTTTGTTTTCTTAAGATAACGACAAAGGAATAATACTCCTGCGGTAGTCAGACCTAAAGGAAAACCATACCATATACCTGTGGTGCCCATACCTAAACAAAAAGCAAACAAATAGCTGGCGGGCACGGAAACAACTAAATAGGCTATGAAAGCATACCACATCAACGATTTTACATCCTCTATAGCGCGTAAACAGTTGGCATATATCACCTGAGTGGCATCTCCAAACTGATAAAGAACAAACGGTATTAACAAACCAACTGAGATGTCTACAACATTATCACTCGTTGTGAAACAATAACAGAGAGGACGGAAGAATACTACTATGAGAGTAGTCAGAAGAAGTGCCCATACTAAAGACATCTTATAGGCTGTAAATGAAATCCTGCGCAACTCATCATGTTTGCCTGCTCCGCGGAAATGACTTATACGCACTGCTGCCGCCGCACCTATCCCATAATAGAACATGAAGCACAGTGAACCTATTGTACACATCACCTGGTGCGAGGCTAAAGCGGCTGCACCAAGCCAACCCATCATCACACCGGTTATGTTGAAAGAGGCTGCTTCAAGAGAAAGCTGAAGACTTATCGGAAAACCCACGCGGCTTATATGAAATACGCCCTTTAGTGTCATTGGAAGATGAAAGCCACGACGGAATATGCGGAAACTGTGATGATGAGATACAAACAGTATTATTATAACAAACATCAGAAACCTCGAAAACAAAGTGGCATAACCTGCACCATTCAAGCCCATAGCTCCAATATCTAATCCTGTAAACGGAATCCTGAACCCATAAATCAGAAGATAATTTAGGATGATATTGACCACATTGCCAATAAGCATAATCCACATTGGACTCCTTGTGTCGCCTGTGCCCTCGCAAAACTGCTTCAAGCTGTTGAAGGCTGACATGAAAGGAAGAGAGAATAATATAATCAAATAATATGGACGTATCAGAGGAAGAAGTTCGGAAGGCTGGCCTAAATGATCAATGTTGAGATAAAGTAAATATAACAACAACATAATTAACAGACAAACACATAAGTTCGAAAACAAACTCTCCTTAGCTGTCCTGCCGCATTTCTCATACGACTTCCTGCCAAAATATGAACCTACGATAGGGGTGGTGCTGTATGAAAAACCTAATAAAAAGAAGATTATCAAGTTGAATACATTATTGACAAACCCTGAAGCTGACAATTCGGGAGTGCCATACTGACCTACCATAATAGTATCAGCAAAACCTTGGGCAATTGTTCCCAATTGCCCAATTACCAGTGGAATCCCTAGTCTAACTAAAGGACCCAAATGTGATATCTTAACATTACTCATTTACATATCAATAACATTCAAACACTCTCACCTTATCTCAGCCATATAATCATAGATTCTTAATACTTTGAATAGCCTCTAACACACTAAAATAATTTTTTTATTTTCATTTTTAAAAAAACTCTGCTTTTTTACTGTCCCTTATCGTCAAGATAAGAGTCCTTGAAACCAAGAAAATAAAGCACGCCGTCAATTCCTATGGTATTAATCGATTGCTGTGCATTGGCAACAACGCGAGGCTTTGCATGAAAGGCTATTCCCAAGCCCGACTGCGACAACATTGGCAAGTCGTTGGCACCATCACCTACAGCTATCGTTTGTGCTATGTCCACCTTCTCTACTTGGGCAATCAATCTTAACAATTCGGCCTTACGCTTGCCATCAACTATTTCGCCTACATAACGGCCTGTGAGCTTGCCATTTTCATCTATCTCAAGCTCATTGGCATATACATAGTCTATACCGTAACGGTCCTGTAGATATTTGCCGAAATAGGTGAAACCACCCGACAAAATGGCTATTTTATATCCGTATTTCTTCAATACATACATCAAACGATCTACTCCCTCTGTTATTGGCAAATGTTCAGCTATGTCGCGCATAACGCTCGAATCCAGGCCTTTCAATAATGCTACACGTTCAGTGAAACTCTCTTTGAAATCTATCTCACCATGCATGGCGCGTGCCGTAATCTCCTTGACCTGGTCCCCCACACCGGCACGTATGGCCAGCTCGTCAATCACTTCCGTCTGGATCAAAGTGGAGTCCATATCAAAGCAAATAAGACGACGCATCCTGCGATACATGTTGTCTTGCTGGAAAGAAAAGTCCATACCCATGTTGGTAGATAGTTGCATCAGCTCTGCTTGCATCTCCTCACGGTTGCTTGGTGTGCCACGAACAGAGAATTCTATGCAGGCCCTGGATTTGTTGTTCTTCTGAGGATGTTTAATCGACTGACGGCCTGTCAGACGGCGGATTGAGTCAATGTTTAAACCATGAGAAGAAATAACCTTTGTGGCTGCCTCTATCTGCTCGGCTGACAAATGACGGCCTAACAAAGTCAATATGTAGCGGTTCTTGCCCTGACGACCCACCCAAGCCTCATATTCATCATCAGATACTGGTGCAAAACCTATGTTAACATGAAGCTCAGTTGCCTTGAACAACAACTCCTTCATCACCTGACCGGAATGAAGCTCGTCAATACGTATCAATATACCTAATGACAACGTACTATGGATGTCGGCCTGACCAATATCCAGAATCTGAGCGTCGTAGTGAGATAATATACTCATTATAGATGTGGTCAAACCAGGACGGTCCTCACCGGTAATCCTCACTAAGATTTGTTCTTTCTTCTCTGTTTCCATTGTATATAAATTATGTTGTTACAAAAATATTATCTATTAATATAAGCATAATCATGGAAATAATTCCTAATTTCTAATTCCTAATTCCTAATTCCTAATTCCTAATTAAAAGAAAGCAGTATATGCACAATCCTGTCGGCGGAACGACCATCCCAGCGTTCTGGCAAACTACCTTCTTTCCATTCACCTGATACCATCTTCCCTAAATATTCTTGAAGTTTTGTATTGTCGCCACCTACCAACTCGTTTGTGCCTACCATCACGGTCTCTATATGCTCTGTATAATCATTTAGAGTAATGCAAGGCACACCATTAAATGTAGCCTCCTCTGCTACATTGCCCGAATCTGTCACTATCCCTTGAGCATGCTCTGTAAGCCAACCAAATTCAAGATATGCCATAGGTGCTACAAAATGAATACCAACGGCATCGGCTGGAAGAACTTTCTCAACGGCTCGCAATGCGTCTGAACGAAGTGGGGCTACAACTGGAATGCTTTTTGAGGCTTCCGACAAGGCAGATACTATCTCGCGGAGATTATCGGTGTCGTTAATCAAGACCTTTCGATTAAGAGTGAATACTATATACTTCTTTTCTTTGAGAGACAGCTCGTCAAAAATACATGGCTTATGAAATTTATCATGATTGGCACACAAGGTGTCGATTAGAATATTACCTACCATGTAGGTCTTCGACAAATCTGCACCTTCACGGTTTATATTGCTATCGCTATTTGCACCTGCAGTGAACAACAGGTCCGACAAACCGTCTATTACCAGACGGTTAATCTCTTTTGGCATATTGATGTCGAAAGAACGAGTACCTGCTACCAGGTGAGCCAAACGTATCCCTTTCTTCTTTGCTGTTATGGCTGCTGACATCGTGGAAGTCAAGTCGTCTACAACGACTACCACATCGGTGGGATTGGAATCCAAATATTCATCGAATTTAAGCATCACGTTATTGGCAAGAACATTCAAACTATTTGACTCGGCCTCAAGATAAATATCGGGTTTACGAATACCCAAACTATAGAACAAACTGTCTTCTATGGTTGAATCATTAAGATTGCCAGCATAAACCAGACTATAGTCTATGCTCTCGCCATGCTCACGAGAACGCTCTATTGATTTAACTAAGGGTGCCACCTTTATAAAGTTTGGCCTCGCACCACATACTATGCATATTTTCATGGCCTGTGTTTTTTATCTTTAATATATAGTTAACTTCTTAACAATGTTACTGTGTGTGACATTAGATTTTGTATTACTAATTAATACATCACCACCACCTCGTCTTTTTGTTTAGAGGCTTAGCTGTAGGAGAGCGACGTAGGGTTATGCCTATATCAGATATGCCTTTCAGCAATTTGTCTTTCATGTTGTGGTAGATTATAATTTTGTAGCGGGTATTGCCCTTAAGGTGAATCGTTCCACATGTGACGCTTGATTCTATGAACATCATTCCGATACCGCTCTTATGGTCTTTGTTGTTAAATAGCGTGAAGTCGATGGTCTTGGTCACACGGCTGAGAGATTCTGCTATGCTGTCCTCCATTTGAGCCTTGCGCAAGGCCTCCAATGAATCACGTTCGTGAATTGTCAATTTGGATAACGAGTCTTTCACAAGTGAATCCCTACGAAGAGAATCTCTCTGGGATGCAGTCATGGATGAAAGATATGACTCTTTTGATTGTTGTTCTGCTTTTTTTATGGAGTCTTTCCTCTGTGAATCTTTGCGCTCTGCTTGAAGGAGTGAATCGCGGTTGGTAATGAGTAGTGAGTCACGTTCTGCTTCTCTAAGAGCTATATTGAGTTCTGCCTTGGCCTTTGCGTTATTGAGTGAGTCTTCAAGACGAATCAAAGAGTCTATCACATCATCATTCTGGTGAAGAGGAAGACTGTTTATTATGTCTGTTGTGTCTTGTTCAGCTAAGAATGCATATATCTGTAGGTTTTGATAAGGATAGCGATTGGTGTATCTGACTGAGATAGATATATCTAAGTCGGCACCTGAATCTACTAATGGCAAATCGAAGACTACCGTGTCATTCTTGCCCCAACCATCGTCGTCTAAAGCAATATAGGTGCTGTATATTACATCTTTGGTGGAGTCAATATGAATCAGATTCGTGCCATTGCCTATATCCGACAAACAACCATTGCATGATGTCAATAAATATACATGCAACAGAAGTACAAATATAAACAAATTACGTAGATTCATATCATTTAATCAATCTTGATTTAATATTTGTATAAAAAGTACAACATTATGAAATTCCTATTTTTAAAAACATATCCATCCACAGTGAAATCCACTTTCCATCATTGTAGTACAGATTTATGCCGGAGGGGGGTGGCACATTCTTGCGTCATTGCCATTGGTGTTCCACCTTTACACCGTCTGCATGGCAAATTTTTTATTTAAACTACATCCGCAAGGCTTAATACCTCATTAAATAAATCTCTTCCGCATGGAACAATTCCTAATTCCTAATTTATATAATAAGTCCTCATTAAAAAAATTAATTGCCACCTGTGCTGTTCCTCACTGTATTAGGACGGTTGCGACCTCCCTTTGGCCTGTTGTCAGGACGACGTGATTCATAATTCTGGTTCTGCGACTTATGACGTTGTTGACGTTGCTGACGATGATCGTCTTGCTTGGCGGAATTGCCTTGTGGCTGGTGCTTTGGCTGAGAGACTATTGGGGTATTTTGATTGCCTCCCTTGTTCTTTCTTTTCTTTGCCTTGTCGAAACGAGTGATATTTTCCTGATCTAAAAGGTCTTTTGATTCATAAACAATTGGAGAGCCGTCTTCTGTCAATGCCTCTGGCTTCTTGCCTGAACGATTCATTTCGATTATCTCAAATGCTCTACGAGCACTTATTGTGTGCTCATTAGCCAGAAGATGCTTGTCTGTCGAGTAGGTAATACTATGAGATAGTATATCTGCCTTGAAAAAGAAATACTCGTTGTCTTGAGTAAATAGGGAAATCTCTCTTGAAGGAAGGGCTTTGAGAGATTCTACATATTGGTCTACCTCATAATTCAGACAACATTTAAGCTTGGCACATTGGCCAGCCAGCTTCTGGGGATTAAGCGACAAGTCTTGAAAACGTGCGGCACTCGTAGACACACTTACGAAATTTGTAATCCATGTAGCGCAACATAACTCACGACCACAAGGACCAATTCCACCTATACGACCTGCCTCCTGACGAGCACCTATCTGCTTCATCTCTATCCTTACACGGAAGCGCTCGGCCAACACTTTGATCAGTTGACGGAAGTCAACGCGTTCATCGGCTATGTAATAGAAGATTGCTTTGTTGCCGTCGCCCTGATATTCCACGTCGCCTATCTTCATCTGAAGACCCAAGTCCTTTGCTATCTGGCGGGATTCTATCATTGTCTCATGTTCGTGAGCCTTCGATTCACGATATTTGTCCATATCAACATTACGAGCCTTCCGATAGATGCGCTTAAATTCTGTGTCGGGCTTCAGATTGGCTTTCTTCATCTGAAGGGGTACTAAACGTCCGGTCATGGTCACAGTGCCAATATCATGACCGGGATTAGCTTCAACGGCAACTATGTCGCCCTTAACCAAGTTCAGATGATTGCTGTTGATGAAATAGCCTTTACGTGGCGCTTTAAACTGAACCTCAACCATGTCGAAGGAATCGGCATTGTCAGGAAGGTCGGCTAACCAGTCGTAGCTGTTAAGTTTGTCGGTATGAGGATTGCAACTACGGCCGCATATCTGAGCTTTACCACGATTGCAAACATCAAACTGCTCCTTCAAAGGCTGGATATCTATGGTTTCATCGTTATTCATATCTTATTGTTTATTTGTTTTAATTGAATCAACTCATCTACTTGTTTTTCGTATTCTAATATTCTTCACTTCAACAAAACTAAAATAGTTTTCATTTCTCATTTTTGTTTTTAATTCAAAAAGCTTATCTGTTCTTAATCAGTACTATCATTTTTAAGGCAAAATCGAATAACACTATCTTGGCATTGGCATTCTGACCGATGTCACGATCACATAATGCCAATTCATTCATTATGCCTATTACATTGTTCTCATTGATAAATGGTGCAAAGCGAACTGCAAAGTCTGCTTCATAATTGCTCATGTAGTTGAGCTCTGGTTTATGGAAATTATATATGAAGTTCTCACGTATCATGTGCTGGCAGTAAGACAGAAAACGTCGTATATGCTCACGACCTAATTTTGAAACATCCTCGCTCCATTGACGCATCTCCTTAACCTTGCGAGCATATGAAAAGCGCATCAAGCTAACAAACAACTCAAAATACTGTTCATTATCGCTGTTATCGCTAATGATTTTCAATGCTGTGGACATATCGCCATGCGATGTGTGAGCTATCTGTTTTGCCATTTCTGGAAGAATCTTGTGACGCTCTTCCAAAGCAGTCGCTATCGCATTCTCATCCAATGGAGGAACAACGATAGTCTGTACGCGGCTTAGTATGGTTTGAAGCAACATGTCGGGCTTTACACTCACCAGAATGAAATAGGTGTTGGCTGGGGGTTCTTCCAATAACTTCAACATCTTGTTTGAACAGGTAAGGTTCATGCGCTCTGGAAGCCATATTATACACACCTTGTTGCCACCCTGACTCGATACCAAAGACAATTTTTTGAATATTGAATCACTTTCGGATTCGTATATCTGAAGCTGTTGATTATCAGCACCAATGGCCTCCATCCAATCGCTGTAAGTGAAATAAGGACTGCGCATAATCAGGTCACGCCATTCGGTAATATATTCATCGCAGTAAGTAGGCTTGTCTGCACTTCTGCCTTTCTTCTTGTAGATAGGAAACATGAAATGTAGGTCAGGGTGCTGAAGGCTTTTCGACATCAGACACGACTTGCATCTGCCACACATATCATGTCGAAGAGTGCTTTCTCGTATGCTGTCTGAAGAGGCTTCTTTAACATCTACTTCTGAAACAAACATATCAGCCTGCCCTCCAAACATATCAGCCTGCCCGCCAAACATATCAGACTGTCCGCCAAACAAACCTGCTGAAGTTGGCTTCTTTTCTTCATCTTCCTGACATAGCAAATATTGGGCAAAAGCAATGGCCAAAGGCATTGAACCACTGCCTTCAATGCCTGTAAACATCAAAGCATGAGGTATCTTACCTTGTTCCATCATATCATATAAACGAGCTTTTACACCCTCTTGACCTATTATTTCTGAAAACTTCATCTGCTTATTTCGCTTGCTTTATCCAAAGATGTTGTTATTTCCTTTTTCCCTTTTTATTGTTTATTTAAAACACCTTTATTTAAAACACCGCCTTAGCTATCTCACGTATGCTTTCAACTGCCGACATAGTGTAAAAGTGAATGCCTCGAATACCATGAGACTTCAAATCTTTGCACTGGCTGATGCCCCATTCTATGCCCAATTGCTTAACGTCTTCATCGCTCTTGCACTTGCTTGCAGCATCCGACAAGTCTTTTGGAATGTCAAGATGGAATGTCTTGGGAACTACATTAACCTGACTCAATTTTGTCATTGGCTTCAAGGCTGGAATCAGGGGTATGCTGACACCGGCTGAACGGGCCTTATCAACAAAACTATAATATTTCTCATTGTCGAAAAACATTTGGCATATAGCATATTGGGCACCTAAATCCTGTTTCTTCTTCAAATAGCGGATGTCGGTATCCAAATTGGGGGCTTCCTCATGCTTCTCTGGATAACAGGCCACACCATAGGTGAAACCTTTGCCTTTGTCCTTGATTTCACTTCCGTCTATGAAATATCCTTCGTTGAAGCGGTTTATCTGCTTCAATAGCTCGGTCGTATGACTGTGACCACCTCGAACTGCTTGAAAACGAGCCTCGTCCTTTGCCTTGTCACCTCTCAAAGCTAATATCTCTGAGATACCCAGAAACTGAAGGTCTAAAAGCATATATTCAGTGTCTTCACGGGTAAAACCACTGCATACCACATGAGGAACAACTTTTATGTCGTACTTTTGCATTATCGCACTAGCTACTGCTATAGTGCCAGGACGACGACGAAGGCGTTTCTTTTGATAAGAACCGTCATCTTGCTCCTCATATATGTATTCGCTCCTGTGAGTTGTTATGTTTATATAGCGGGGATTGTATTCCTTCAAACAGTCTATTGTGCGAAAAAGACTTGCTGTGCCGGTGCCCTTTAATGGAGGCAACACTTCAAAGGAAAATCCAAAGTCGTTGGCTGTCATCTGAGTCTATGGTTTTAAAGTGGAACATCGTATCTTAAATCAGATATATCAAATTTGCAAATATAGCAAAAATAATTGACAAATTAGCCTTATAGTCTTAAAAATAAAAAGGGGTGCGTCAAAATTTTGACAAAATTTTGACGCACCCTCCATTGGCATGGAGATGACAGAAATCCACAAGGAGAAACTATTCAAAATGTCTATATTGAGGATTGCGATATACTTTATAGCAATCATGAGGGATTATTAGCTGTGAATTGTGGAGATAATAACCATGTGAAAAACATTACATTTGATAATATTAGAGCCGAGGGAATTATAAAAGGAAATGTGTTCGATTTGAGAATATTCATGTCAGAAAAATATAACAGAGCTCCTGGATGTTGCATTAGCAATATACAATTCAAAAATATATTTGTGGATGAGGAGTCTGCACAGAAAATGTCAAAAAGCCGTATAGAGCATTACGACAAAAAAAGGAAAGTAGAAAATATAACATTTGAAAATGAATGGGTGGGCAAGAGAAATTTCAGTGAAACTACAGACATCAATTCCAACGAATGTAAGCTATAATGCTATATCACTTATAGCTAATGCCCAATTTATCATTCATAATTCCCAACTCTTAACACAACAACTTCGGCCTTATCATTATAATAATATTTTGGTAAACTTACATAAAGTCGTTTGGTATATGATTCAGCGTCATCTGAGGGACGTTCATGAAAAAGACTTACGAAGGCGGTCAGACGACCGTCTTCGTTAAGTTCTATTTTATCTTCACAAAAGCTAAATGAATGTTTACCCTTATCTGTTGTCTTATATGATATATATGCGTTGATATATCGAGCACTTTCCCATAGACTTAACAGCTTTACAGGAGAATTTCTCTTACCTTTGAAATATGACAATGGCTTTGGATAAGACGAAGGAACTATAGTTATCGAATATACCTTGAACGACTCTGCACTATTGTCATCGTCTATGCTATACGAACAAAGGCAGCGGAGAGTTGTGTCTGCACTCGAACTCTTTATCTGACGATCGGCATGGTAAATCCTGCCATCGTCAAAGGTCAAAGTAGTCACAGTCTTGTCGCTACCAGTCTTAACATCTGCAAGCTCGGTACGAAGCGAAGGATATATCGTCTCGTCGTCGTCAGAACAACCCAACAACAACAAACTTAGCATCATATATCCTAACAAACACCAACGCATTTTTTGTTTATTGATCTAACGTTTGGAATTATTTACTATAATAAGAACAATGCATTAATCCTATTGATCTACCAACTTGTCTACTTGTCAACCAAAAGAAATCATTTTACTTTTTTTATTTTCCATTTTCTTTTATGGCTTCAAGATAGTTCTTTATTGGATTGGCATACATCTCATATATCTTGCTCCTAAGAAAATCCATATCTGGATTCTCAATGTTTACCTTGCTGAGTTGAGATTCAACATAGTCAACGAAAGATTTCTCATCTTCTTTACTATAACGAACGCCAAGATATTGTGAACTGCCTTCGTGTTTGTCGAGTGCAACGAAATGAACGGCGTGAGGCACATAATTTGAGTGAATAATATGGTCGATATGACTGGCAACAACCTTGAAATAGTCGTTCCTTGGCATATCGGAAGGGAGACTGTCAAGAAAAGAATTGAGGCATTCACCCGATTTGTAGTTCACATGACCCTTATCACCGAATATTCCTATGCGCATATTGTCTAAGTCGTCCTGTTTGCTCTTCTTGAATCCTTCTATATCACGCTTCTGCTGCATCTCCTCCGCTTTCAGATAATCGCATGGGTCGTATTCATAAGTTATCGTGAGTGGTACGATATTAAGCTCACGCAAATCACCGCCCATCGACAGCATCTTCAAAACGCTCTCCTGTGTACGGTCATTTCCGTCTTTCGCACGACCCTCACGTTGAGCAATCCATAAGTGCTCATGCTTCTCACGTATCGCAAAATGCATATATTTCGAAAGCTTGGCTGAAGCCATCAGCATCTCTCGCATATTCAGTGAACGCTGAACGATAAATGACTTGTTAACTCGTACTAAGTCCTTAATCCATGGACGAATTAGCAAATTATCACCTATCGCTATCTCAACTGTGTTGAAATCATGATCTATCAAACTTACATCAAGCAAGGCTGGATCGAGAACTATATCGCGGTGATTGCTGATAAATGTGTAGTTCATGTCGTGAGACAAACTACTGAAGTCTGAATCAAGACCATTGCTGTGTTCTGATAGAAGTAGCTTTAAGAATGGATATACAAGCTTTTTCTGAAATGATTCATTTGTTTCACAACTAAATATCATATCCTCAATCTGGCTAATAGGAACGCCTGAGAATAAGTTTCCTACTATATGACGAAATTCAGGGTCGTTCAACAACTTATCAAACACACCATCTAGCTCCTCTCCCATATAGGGACGTATGTCATCAAAATCATGTATATTCATAATAGTCTAATTTTTTATGTTTATTTCATCAATATTACCTAATTCCCAATTCCTAATGCCTGGTTATTATATAGAAATCACTTCATTCAGAACATCCTTCATCTCTAAACCTGCTGCTGCGGCCTGTTGAGGAATAAACGATGTTGGGGTCATACCTGGTGTGCCGTTAATCTCGAGCAAAGTGATAACATCTACTTCGCTACCATCTGAATTTTGTTTCTTGCTGATAAAGTAGTCTACGCGGATAATGCCTCTGGCACCAAGAATGTCGTATATGTGAGATGTCAATGCCTGAACTCTGCTGGTTGTTTCATCACTCAAGCGGGCTGGTGTAATCTCTTCTACCTCACCATTGTATTTCGCATTAAAGTCGAAATATTCGTTATGGCTTACTATTTCAGTAATAGGCAACACATTTATAGTACCGTCCTTCTTGCGGTAAACTCCGTTTGATACTTCCATTCCTTCCAATAGGGATTCTATCAACACCTCATCGCATTCTTCATGTGCCTTTTCTATGGCTGGCAATATATCGGCTGCACTCTTGCATTTTGTCACACCGAAACTGGAACCGGCTCCATTGGGCTTGACGAAGCAGGGCAGTCCTAGTTCATCGGCTATCGACTGACTGTCCACAGACATGCCTTTGCGTACTAATATCGAGTCGGCTATCTTAACGCCAAAACCTTTGAGATATTGATTCAAGGAGAATTTGTTGAAAGTCAATGCACTCACGAGAACGTTGCAAGTGGAGTAGGGAATACCTATCAATTCAAAATAACCTTGAAGCAGACCGTCCTCGCCAGGGGTGCCATGTACGGTTATATATGCATAGTCGGGATGTATGTCTTTGCCATGGTCAACAAAACTGAAGTTGCCGCGGTCTACTTCCACGATGCTGCCGTCAGACAGATGAGCATGCCAAACATCCTTATGTAATTCTACTATATATACTGTGTATGTGTCTTTGTCAATCCATGACGATATGCCTGAGGCGGATTTCATCGATACACCATGTTCTGATGAATCACCACCTGCTACTACTGCAATAATCTTTTTTTCCATTATAATTTACTTTTTTGTTTTTTATTAATTTATAATTTCTCATTCATCATTCCTCATTCAACACCCCTGTACCCTCTCCATTTTTCTATCAAATCCTGAATGTCGGATGGGAGTTCTGAGGTGAAATACATCTCCTTACCACTACGAGGATGAATAAAGCCAAGCGTGCGGGCATGAAGAGCCTGACGAGGACATAAGTCAAAACAATTTTCTACAAACTGGCGGTATTTGGAAAACTGAACACCGCGCAATATCTGATCACCACCATAACGCTCATCGTTGAATAAAGGATGACCAATATGTTTCATGTGCGCACGAATCTGATGAGTACGGCCGGTTTCAAGTACACACTTAACCAATGTAACGTAAGAAAAACGTTCCAACACCTTGTAGTGGGTCACTGCATGTTTGCCTATACCACTATCTGGAGCAAATACCGACATCTGCATACGGTCCTTAGGATTACGACCTATATTACCTATTATCGTACCTTCATCTTCTTTCAATACACCCCATACTATTGCATTATACTCACGACGGGTGGTCTTGTTGAAAAACTGAAGACCAAGGTTGGTCTTCGCAAAAGCGGTCTTGGCTACTACTAACAAACCTGAAGTATCCTTGTCGATTCTATGAACCAAACCAATCTCGGGGTTGTTGATATCAAAGTCCTTAACATCTTTCATGTGCCATGCCAAACCATTCAGAAGGGTGCCATGCCAATTGCCGAAACCGGGATGTACCACAAGACCCGGCTGCTTATTCACTACCAATAAATCATCATCCTCATAAACTATATCAAGAGGAATTTCCTCAGCTGTAATCGTACTCTCATAATACGGACGATCGAGCATTACGCGAATCACATCTCCTGGCTTAACCTTATAACTACGTTTAATCGAACGATCGCCACACATAATAAAACCAGCGTCCGCCGCCTTCTGAATACGGTTGCGAGAGATGCCCGATAAATGAACAATCAGAAACTTGTCCACACGGAGAAGTTTCTGGTTCTTGTCGGCCTCAACACGATAATGTTCGTATAAAGGCGAATTCTCTTCTTCATCTTCTGCGTCATGGTCCTTGTAGAGGTCCAAGACCGAAACCGAAGGATCTGTATATGTGTCGGATATGTTGTCTGGCATCAATCTATTCTACAATTCTATCTCAAATCCGCCATTGTCTACTATGCCGTAGTCTATTGAAGTACTGTCTTGGTCACCACCTCCCACTATCAATGTAAGGGAATCCTTGTTGTTGAGCATGTCACCGGAGTTTATTACACGGCCTCCTTGTTTCACCCCTAAAAGCAAACCTTTGGGCTCATTGTAAACCACCTCACTCGTGCCTACGGTGAATCCCAAATCCGTCAACTGACGACGACCAAGACGCTCTGTCACATTTCTAATCATGTCGGGGATACGAATAGGAGGCTCACCTGAACGCTGAAGAGTAAGATAAATTGCACGATCACTCTTTACTATGTTGCCTGCATGAGGACTTTGAGACAATACTCGTCCTGGCTGATCTTTGTACTTTGGATCATATATCGAATCGAAAATCACACCACGCAAGTCTGCACGCTGAAGCTTGTTCATGGCTTTCTCATGACGCATACCCATAACCTGAGGTACACGAATCTTTTCACCATGGTGAGTAAATACGTCTAACATGTTATAGGCAGCGTATGGAATACCTGCTAACAATACTATAACCAATAAAACATTCAGCCAAAACAAGCAACCACTACGGCCTGTGAAATAACTGCGTAATCCCATGTCAAACTTTATTAAATGGTTATTTCTCGTATTTCATTTGATAATAATAGCATTACACTACGATTATTATGCAAAGTTACAAATTTAATGACAATTAACAACCATTTAAGTGGAAAAAATTAACGACGACGACCAAGGAGGTCGTAGATGCCGTCCATGTCGAATGCTAAAGACAAGCGAAGAGTTTGGTCTAATGGATTGCTCTGAGAGGCTGAAATCACGTAAGCCGCATCAATCGAAAAGGCACTCATCTTGAAACCTGCACCTAATGTGTAGTACTTGCGGTTTCCTTTGTTTGGATGCTCGTAGTGATAACCGGCACGAAGGAAGAAACGATTGTCGTAGGCATATTCCAAACCGGCACTCCAAGATATCTCCTGGAGTTCTTCTTTGCCTCCACCTGGAGCATCGCTGAATGATTTGAAAATGCCTGATATTGGGGAAAGATTGTAATAACCCTCATCCATCAGCCAGCTTGTATAACCTGAATAGTCGTCTTCGGCTGCACCCGTCTCGGCTATATATTGTTCCATTGTAGGACGAGTGGGAACCATCAATTTATTAACATCGGCTGAAAAACTGATGGTGTTGAATTCGTCGATTGGAACGAGCAATGAACCACCAATACGAAGGTTGGTAGGAAGAAACTCACTCGTGTTGCCTTCATCATAGGATATCTTACTACCTATATTGCTGGCATTGATACCCCAGCCAAGCTGACATTCACGATTGCCTATGTTCAAATAGCCATTGTGATACATCGCTATGTCGGCTGCAAATGCACTTCCAGGAGTCGTTTCATCATCGGCCTTGTAGGCTAAGTCAGAATATATGTAACGCAAAGCTACAGCAGCTGAGAATGTCTCACTAAGCATACGGGAGTAGGCAACATCAAATGACAATTCGTAGGGCTTTATAGTTTCATTGAAGTCTGTGCCATAACCTGCTATAACCTCACCAAGGGAAAAATAACGCAGAGATGCACTAACTGCATCCCAGTCGCCAATGCGATAATAGCCGGTTATGTTGGCCAAGTCAATGTCGCTTACCAACTGACGAAGCCATGGAGTATAGTTCAATGAAACACCTGAACGACTGATGCAAAATGGATATTTGGCTGGATTCCAGAATTGGGAATTGACGTCAGGATCTGTTCCTGCACCTATGTCACCCAAACCTGCGCCACGTGCATCTGGGGCTATTGCGAGAGACGTTACTCCATAATAAACTGGATTTAGCTGATTCTTTATGTCCTGAGCCGATACTACACTGGATATCGACAATAATGATATGAATAATGATATGCGTTTCATCAAAGATTCCTTATAAAATAGTTAAGGCTTCTAATAATTCTAAATTAAATCTCGTATATTATAACGATGAATTGATTTGAATATTGTATGTTGAAATAATTACTCTAAACTTGTTTTAAATTATATTAAAACCAAAATTATTATTCACTTTTATTGTTTACTCAATTCCAACTACAACCAAATCGTCTACTCGTAAACTGAATAATTCCTAATTCCTCATTTCTCATTACTAATTTAAAAAAACTATCTCACTACAAAAAACTTAACCGCCTCTGTCGACTGAGGACCGTCAGAAGTTGATATGCCGGCTTTAACCAAATAAACTCCTGGAACCAGATGTGAGTCGGTTTCATTTAGATTCCAGCTGAATGTATATGTCGAACTCGAACTGAAGTTCGTTTCCTTTGTGTTGTAAACTTCTCGACCGGCAATATCATATACCTTGATGTGAACTGTCAAGTCGCTCTGAGGACGGTCGTTCTCTATAGTAAACAAAGCAGTGTCGTGAACAGGTGAATTTACATAAAGAGAGAATATCTTCGGCTTCTCACCGTTGTTCACGTAGAATTCGATGGTTGATGAAGATGAGTTGTTAAAGATGTCGAAGGCACGAACTGTCAATGTGTGATGACCATCTTCCAACTCTGGTATACTGAAGACCACACTGCCACTATGATAGTCGCCTATTGTTGGACTGTAATAGCTGTTCAGGGAATAGGTTGTCTGTTCGTTGTTGTCTATCATTGCTGTAATGTCGTGACCTATGCCACTGCCTGTCGTGTTAATGCCGCTTTCATCGCTTAAGTAGGCTATAAGCAATGGCGTCTCATTTACTACATCACCGCTCTGAAAACTCTCAACGTTCAGATATACAGGACTAATCTCCGGACCTTTATCGTCGGAATATGAGGTAGAGGTACTTGTAATCTTGAATTGTTCATTATGACCGTGAGCCTCTATGCTGTGGTCATTCATTGATGCATAAAGGCTAATCAAACCGCTTTCACCGCTATAATTGTTGTCGAGGGGAATGGGAAAATTAAAACTGAATCTTCCGGAACGAACACTGTCAACCATCGTATAAAGTGTGCGAGTTCGGGCTTCGAATGTATATGGCTCGTCGGAATCGTTTCCGTTATTCTCGCCACGTGGATTATTATTGCATACCACGGTCTCTATATTATCTAAAATCGTAGGATAAACCAAGCCATCGAAATCATCGGCAAGCAAACCGCTGACGTTTTCTATATGTCCATTGACCTTAACTGTCTCACCTGCACCAACGGATGCTATGCTACCACTTGAGGAGGATATGCCGTTGATGTCATCTATCACAACCTTATAAGTGGGTATCTTAAGCTTTAAGCCAGGATCGCCAAGATAAACGAAATGGGCACGATTCACGGCGGAAGAACTGCTGCTTATCAATTCGCATTTGCCTAAAGACAACGCTTCGCCTATTGTGTACTGGCGTCCTAATGCATCGCTACCCAACACGTATTTCATAAAACGAAGGTTCATCTGACGGTTAGGAGATGAATATACGGTGCGAGCTGTGCCTAAAAAACCTATTGCTCCACCTCTGGGATTCAACACTGCACTCTCGCCTATATTTTCTTGGTTCATGTCAAACGGAGAAATGTCACATGCTGCAGTTATCCATAAAGGAAGACGAGGACTGTTCCAATTATCAAAATGGCTGCGCTGAAAAACCTTCTCATGTGTCATACCATTTGGACTGCCATGACCCGTATAGTTCATTATCAAGGCACCGTCGCGAACTTGTTTGTTTACGTCTGATTCTGCACCGGGATAGCGATTACCGGTAGCTGTAACCTCTCTATAGTAAGTGTCGAGATAAATTCTATTGATGTTGTAATCGGGGAAGAGACGCATCGTCTGAGATATTACAGCTTCGCCGTCTTGCATGTGAATATTGTTGTTACCGTCGTCACAGATGAAGCACATCGTGTTCTTCCACGAACCTACTTCAGTGTTCTGGATATAACCAACCAGCTTGTCAACAACATCTTTAGCTTCTGAAGCATTATGAACTGGCAGACGGCCGATACCTATACGAGGATAGGCATACAAGGCATTGGATGAGGCATTGTCGTCTACCAATACGAAATAATCTTCAAGTACATAACTGTCTGTATGACTCAGGGAATTGTCCGACTCATAACACAATAGATAGTCGTCGGAAGAAAAATGCTTCGTTGCTGAGGTAATCATGCGGTTGTCCCATAAGCCGTCGCCAAACAATAGCAAGTCCTTTGGACGATTCATGGAGGAGGTGGCATTGTCATAAAGCATCTTCATGAAACGACGAATGGCGGTGGCATCGGGAGTGCCGCTGGAAAATTCATTGTATATCTGATCTGCACGAACGACTACACATTCCATACCATCGTATTCCTTGTGGACATCGGCCAAACGTTGAGCTTGACTAACCAAATGACCACTGGATGGAACTACTATTACCATGTCAATATTGCCAAGACTGTGCAAGTCTTGATTTTCAATCCGACCCAGTACCTGGGGCTTTGGGAAGGAGGCTGATGGGTCTAAAGCTATCAACTCTTCGTCTTTCCATGTAATGGCAGAGGTTGATTCACTCGTAAATGGAATGGTCAGGACGTCCCCACTCAAACTGCCACTCACACCATCTATATCACAACCGCGGGTCACACGCCAAACCTGTGTCTTTTCTGTTGCACCAGATAGTTGAAATGTTATGTCGCCTGAACGCGATGGACGAAACAAGAGTTGCGAACCATCTAAATGTAGTCTGCGCATATAGCCAGCACGAATATAGTCTAAATGACCGGAGTTTCCGCTAGAACGAGTATGGGTCAGACGCACTGTGTTGCTTTCACTAAAATTATTTGAAAGAGTGTAGCGACCATTTCCCAGTTTGCCTGCCTCGTACTCTGCCAAACTGCCTATGGTGAAACTGCCTATATCCTGACTGTTCATACTTACGCTAACGGAAGAACTGCTAGTGCCAGCGGCACAAAATTGAACTGTCAGATATACATTGCTCGAGGAATCCACCCCTGGCAAATCCAATGTGTAACTCTTATTGCTGCCTAATGCATAATCGTAGCTCTCAAAAAACGTACGACCACTGTTCATAAAGCTGTACTCATCTTTTTCAATAAGAGCATACGATGGAAAGCTACTGACTGAATTGCTCTCCTTCACATCATAGTTATATGTAGCAAATTCTTTCGGATTTTCACCTTCTGTCAGCAGGTAATATGTATAGTTGGAGTAAGGGTTATTGAAATGAATAAACTGTGGAGTATTATTACTCAAATTGGTTAGAGTCCATTTAGTTGTTCCACGACCATAAAACAGCACCTTGTCGCCTGTTCTGTAAAGAGGAAGCTCGGTTAAATCACCAGGAAGATTCTCAAGACCATTCTCTGGAAGAACTTCCATATTCATTCCGTAGAGTTTCACGTTATCTATGCTTTTAAAACCCATAGAACGCAAGTCGCTGCCTGTCAGTTGATAAATGCCTGAATCCGGCACACGTATCTTTACCCAAGTACCTGTCGACAATACTGAATTTTCTGAATAGCGACCTCTGTCATCGCCCCAAGACAACAACGTCACTAAAAACAACAGCAATGTCAAACAGTATCTATACATCTAATTTCTTGTTTTAATTAATAATTACAAATTCTATCCTCTTGCCTACTTGTATTCTTGTCTTCCTTTCTTCTAATAAAAATAATTTCTCATTTCTCATTCCTGTCTTCCAAATCCAAATCCTAATTTAAAATAAAACTACCTTATTTTAACTCTCAATACGTTCCTCTCGCCTAAATAACCCTCAAGCAGCTGACCCTCATGTACTGGTCCAACTCCCATTGGAGTACCTGTAAATATTATGTCTCCTGTCTTCAATGTGAAAAACTTGCTCACGTAGGATATCAATGCATCTACACCAAACATCATGTCGGATGTATGACCTCTTTGAACGGTCTTGCCATCTATGTCAAGATGAAAACGTATGTCTTTAACCAATTTACGCCACGATTCATCACTTATATGGGTGTTGCCTGTCTTGGAATGTTTCCAATCTGGCACAACATCTGTACAGCCTTCTATCTCAAACAATTCGCTCTTATTAACAAACTTACCTATGGCTGCACTTCCATCGAAACCCTTGCATATATCCCAGGGAAGACCATTCGCCCTAAGACAACTCTGCAAGTCCCTGGCTGTGAAATCAATACCTATACTAACTTCGTCATAATAACGATGGGCAAAACGCTCGCTTATGTCCTTGCCAAGTTTACTGATCCTTACAACTAACTCTGTCTCATAGTCGAAACGCTCTGCAAAGTCGGGAACAAAAAAGGGCTTGCCCTCACGCAATATTGATGATTCCGGCTTTGAAAATATAACCGGCTCTTTAGGAAGTAACGTTTCTTCTAACTCTTTATTGTGTGCAGCATAATTCATGCCTATGCATAGTATCTTCATTCTAATTATTTTTGTATTTTTGTTATTAACTTTTCATTTTTATTTCTCATCTTTCATCATTCTACTCTCATTTGGTAATATTCCATAATATTCCTTATATGTCTGAAAGCCTGGCCTAATATATCATGTGATACGCCAAAATACAATAGCAAACATAATATTTGAATTATTTTCCTCATTGACGAATTTCTTATGCTTATAAATTACAAAAATACAAAAAATATTCCTTTCAAACACCTAAATACTCAAAAAAAATAGGGACGACTTTTTTAGCCGTCCCTATTGACTCTCATCTCCCTGCCTACCTCACTAACACCTTTTTCCCGTTAATTATATATATGCCTGGAGACAGAACGTCGATGTCTGAATATTTATCACTAATCCTTCTGCCGCTCAAATCAAATGTTCCTTCTGCATTTAAGCTTGGCGTTTCTTGAATTTCCATAATGCCGGTTGAGTTTGGATCACCAAGATAATACAGGTTGAAGTAATTCACTATTGTCCAGTCATCATTCACCGAACGGGTCTTTTTCAAACCTATCACTAACGGGTCGCCGATCGAGGAATCATAGTCTGAGGTCACTTGGTTCTGACTGTCGCTCGGACGATAACGGCGAAGACGCGTGAAGGCGGCACTGGCGGATTCCATGTCGTTTGGTACCTTCTTGTTGGTCGCATAGGTATACCAGTCCCTTGAAGAAGAAGCATTGTTGGCACCGGATGATATTGGAGCGATACCCTCGCTGGTCTTGTTTATGTACAACATGGAATATACTTCTGTGCTGCCGGAATTGTCTTTGCTGCCGTTACGGTAGAAACCCTGGACTTCTAGGCGATACGTACCTGTTGGCATGCCGTATAGCGTCTGACTTAAATTGAATGTGTGGTTCCATACTTCAAAACATTCAAAACGTACATCTCCCTGGTAGGACGACTGATTTGAGGTCAGGGTCCAACCGTCCAATGTGTTTGAGGCGAAATCGGCATTTGAAAGCAGGTGAGTGATATCTATTGGATTGTCCACATTTCCGTTCTTCACAGCATCCGACATCAGATATTGGTTGGTGAACGTCTTTACATCTATAACGCCTGAATTGATTTCATTGTTCAAATAGTCACCGTTTATGTATTTATTACCTGTTGGTTGAATTAATTTGTTAAAACAATTATAATGAAAAAGTTGCACATGCCAATGATTTTTAGTAACTTAGTGGTGGAAAAACTATTAAGCACTATTGTCATATCTATGCACAACTTTATTGCAAATTTCCGAAAAATTCTTGACATCTGCAAAAAACATGCAGGAAATCTGGTAAACGAAAAAGGAAATGTGATCCGTCGTGG
>Ga0247611_10003825_pt1 | contig 21749 bp, 18 predicted proteins | sample 177DNAGHGhighgp2_FD_192422 | JGI IMG/M metagenome (GOLD analysis project Ga0247611, IMG submission 192422) | Sheep rumen microbial communities from Palmerston North, Manawatu-Wanganui, New Zealand - 1770 DNA GHGhigh gp2 | ecosystem: Host-associated > Mammals > Digestive system > Stomach > Rumen... | reverse complement strand
GTTCTTAAATTAGTAACTGCGTATCCACCTTCAAACGAACTTCGTAAAGTTAAATATAGTCTTGATAAATATATGTTGGAATTACATCCACCATTAAAAGGAAAAGAAGGATTTGAAAATTTTCAAATAGAGGCGAGTAGAAAATTAGTACAGACTAATCGTGGAATCTTAGATATAAGTTGTAGACATGGTAAGTCAAAAATTTCATGTGATTCTGTAGGTTCATTATATAAATTAGGTGTTATTGATAGAATTCTTGTTATTTGTCGCAATGAGGGTGTTAGTAACTTTGAATCTGAAATATTAAGATTTATTCCATATTTTACAGAAGATGAGATTGCGATTGTTTCTACTGAAAATCGAGATATTGAAAGTTATTTTGATAAAAAAATCATCATTACTAATTATATAACATTTAGATTATCTTGTGCTTATTATAATCCTAAAGCGAGTATAAAATCTAAAAAACCAATGATTGATTTTAATAAATGGGGAAAATCTAGATGTATTATTCTTGATGAATTTCAAAGCATGAATCATTATGATAGTTTGCAAACTCATATGATTCAATTACACAGAGATTATTTTGAGTATCGTTATGGATTAAGCGGTACTCTTGGGTTTAATTTTTTATCTTGGTTTAGTTTAGCAAAATTTATGTTACCTAATCGTATGACTATGGGATTTAGTGAGTGGCGAGATTATGTAACAACAGGAAGATTTCATGATAAAATTATTGAATCTCGTGCAAAAGAATTCAAAGAAAATATTTTGGATAAATTACTGATTACATATCATGATTGTATTGTTCAACCGTTAGACGAAAAGATTATAACTTATGTTGATATGACTGAAGATTTTAGAAAAATTTATAAAGAAATCTGTAACAAATATATCACTGAAATTTTTGAATTAGGAAATGGAAAAGCAAATCCGAACGATGCTTTATTAAAATTTGGAGAATTAAATAAATTAACTTCAAATCCATCTTTAATTAAAGGATATGAAAATTTTAAAATTAAAGATAATCCAAAATTTGATATTTTAAAATCATTACTTGATAAATATATTAATGAACAAGGAAAGAGAGTGATTATTTGGTCTACGCATCCATCTGTTTTGAATGAATTAGGTAAAGAACTTGAAAAATACAAACCTTTAATCATACATGGTGATGCTAGTACAAGTGTAAAGAAAGACGAACGCATTGATGAATTAAATGCATTTAAGAAAGACCCCACTCGTAAGATTTTACTTACGAATAAAGTTCTTTCTACTTCTATTTCTGTTACTGAATGTAGTAGACAGATTTATTGGGATTTGCCATTAAATAGCGATGATTTATCTCAGTCGATGGAGAGAGTTAGAGGTCCTATGCAAAAAGAACAGACTGAAACAAATTTTTTGTTGTTTAGTAAATCGGTTGATTTATATATTTGGTTTGAAATTTTAAAAAAGAAAAGCAACGTCCGCAAAGTTATTTTGGAAAAACAAGAATTGACTATGGAAGATTTTAAGAAAATGCTGAATCCTGATAAGAAATATTATGTTGAGGGTACAGAAGTTTAATTAAAATATAAATATTGGAGGAATATATGGAAGATAAAATTATTATTAAGAAAAATCCAAATGGTGACACAAGAACTGCTCAAGGAAATGTGTCTTTTGAAGTATTTGCAAAAGCAAATGATATGCATATTAGTGATGTATCCAATATTATGAATATGTTTGCTGATATGTGTGTTGATAGTGGTGAAAATCATGATTTTACAAAGAAAAGTCATGAAAAGCAGTTCTATGATGAATTTACTTATGCAAGAAAGAATAATACTGATTTTAGGGAATCAGATTGGTACAAAATGCATATTAAAACCGAACGTCACCACATCAATGATTTTGCACAAGAGAATGTAGATTTGATTGATGTTCTTGAAATGATTGCTGATTGTACAAGTGCAGGTCTTGCTCGTAGTGGCGATGTCCGAGAAATTACAATTGATAAAGATGTACTTTATAAAGCATTTCAGAATACATGTAAACTTGTAAAAGATATGTGTGTTTTGGAAGAATAAAATAATTAGTTTGATTTTATGAATCTCCTATTAACTATTTAATTATAAATTAATAGGAGATTTTATTTATGCTTTCAGTTTCAAAGACAAAAGTAAATAAAGAATATATTTATGTTAAAAAACACGCAGTAAGTGTATATTCATTGGAAGAAGTAATTTTAAAGTTTAAGAAATCTAATAACAAAATAGAAGAAGTTGTAAATTTTTATTTGGAGAAAATAGATTTTGAAAAGTTACGATTTGTAATGAAAATGTTGGCAAATTCAGATGGAAAAACTAAATTAAACATTAATCAAGTGAAAGACTATATTTCGCAATTAATAACAGAAGCGATTGAAAATTTTATGAATAATTCTATTGATGCTAGTTATGTAAGCGAAAGTATAGTAGTGGCAGTTACTTCTTATCAAGGTAAACATCAATTAATCGTTTGTCCTCGTTACGATTTTACCAAATAATTTGGACTTGTTTTCGTTAAAAATAACCTTTATTATTTTTCCATATTGATTATGGAGGAAATGTTTGTATCATGAAAATGTCATTGGAAGAAAAAGAAACTACAGAAATATTAAGAAATTTATCAAAATTAAATACAAGCGATGTTAATAATTTTATGAAGAGTCTTATGTTAGTTACTCTTTTGAATTATTCGGAAGGTGAATCTACAAAAATACCTTATTTTGGAGAATTGAATATCAAATATCTCGGTGATGAAACTAAAAGTGAAGGTCGAGTTGCAAAGTTAGACATACAATTTACACCATCAAATCAACTTATACGAAATATTGGACAGTTGGAAGATGTGAAGAATAAAAATCTTGATGTTAAAATAACTGATGTTGATTGTATAAAAGAGATAATGGGAGAAATCACAAAAAAACTAAATGAAATTATGGACAAGGATAAATAAAAATATTTTTGAAAATTTTTCATAAAAGACTTGAAATTATAAATGTCAAGTGTTATTATTATATAAATAATATGATTGAAAAATATGGAAAGTTGAGATGAGTGAAGAGAACCTGAAGGTAGCGGTATTAGAAAAACAGATATTGCATTGTCTGCTTGAACATAATGAATTATTAGATAAAGATTATGATATTGCGTTTATAAGTCCGCAAGCGAATGAATTTTTATTAGATTTAATTACTCTAAGAAAACAGAATAAAAAAGTTATTGCTGAAAACATTCTCACTTTGGATAACGAATATCTTACATCAGATTTGGTTATTGCGGTTCAAGAAACAGAATATTCAGTTGATGAATTTAATGATTATGTAGATAAACTTTCTACAAAGAGTATGATTCATGAATTCAAATCTGATGTTCTTACTGATTTGAATGAAAATAGTTCTGATTTTGAAAAACTTGAAGATATTAAAAATAGAATTAGTGAACTAGAAGAAAAAATCAGCAGTAAAAATAATGACACTAGTTCTTTTACTAGTTTAATTCGTGAATATAAAGGTGAAATTAAGAAACGTGCCAATGGAATCCGTAATACTACAGGTGATTATAACTTGGATAAAATTATGGGTGGATATGAAGCAGGTATTGTTGCTTTGGTTGGTATGAGTGGTTCTATGAAATCTACATTTACGATTAAAATTCTCCGTAATCGTATTACTAAAAGACTTCCTACTTGTGCAATAAATACAGAATTAACACATGCAGTATATATGGATACTATGGTATCTACAATGATTGATGAAGATTACAATAACTTGCGAGGATATAATTCTGACGAAGATGATTATCAAGATTGGGATAGTATTTTACAGAAACTCGATGAACTTGAAAAAGTTTATGAGAAACAAGAGAAAAAAAGAAAACTGTTTGATTTTTATCCTAGCAATTCTGTATCTGTAGCAGACATTAAATTGTTCTGTAAAAAATGTAGAAAAGATTTTAGACTTAAAAAAGATGAAACTCTTTTTTGTACAATCGACCTTGCGTTGATGATTAAAGATATTAAAATGGCTAAAGTTTCACAAGCAGATGCTATCACATTTATGCTCGATGAATTGAATGAATTTGCATTGAGCGAAAATGTTTTATTCTTTATGACTTTCCAAGCAAAAAGGTTGCAACATGGAATGAAAATTGAAAAAATAGAAGATTTGAACAATTATAGACTTCAAACATCGGATATTAAATCTGCGAGCGGAATAGAAGAACGTGCGAGGTTAATATTAACCCTTCATAATCCTAAATATCTTGCTGATAAAAATCCTACTTGTCCACAGATTGTTCGTGACCTTGTAGACCCAATTCTTGAATTAACAGTTATTAAAAATTCATGGAAAGAAAATCTTGGACAGACGATTTATTACTACATTGATGGTGAACACAAGGATTTGATTGATTATATTCCTGCGGATGGTGAAATTCCAAATAGCGGAAATTCTGAATTAAATTCTACTGATAACGAAGAAAAGGATGATGTGGTTTCTAGGCTTGAAAAACAGTTAGAAGAAGATTAAATTATAATAAATATAATTTTTTATAAAGGAGAAATATAAGATGTCCACACCTATTATTACAGATGAACAGTTAGAGCAAGAACAGAATACAAAAAATACATCAAAGAAATCACTTGAAGAAATGGTGAAAGAAGATTCAAAAACAGAAGTTGTTGAAAAAACAACAGATGATTTCATTGATGAAAAAATTGTAAAGGAAAGTGAAGAAGAACTTAAAGAAGACATTCCATCTAGTTTTATTGAGATAAATCTTGTATCAAATGGAAGAATTGAAGGTGTTCCGAAGAAATTGCATTTCCGTTGTTATTCTGCTAGTGATGCTATTGATTTGAATGTCAATGATGAAGATAAAGTAAAGGCGGTTTGTAAGGTATTAACAAGATTAAATTATGAAAACTTTGATATAAGTTTGTTGCCGATTCAAGACGTGTTATTTATTCTATATAAACTTCATGGTGCTTTTATTTCATCAAAGATTACAAAGAAAATATATATTGATGATAAGATTGAAGATGAAGAAAAATTAAACAGTGAAGATAATTTGGAAGAAGTTGATATTCCTATCTCTTCAATGGTTTATGCTTATCTCGGAAAAGATTATGATGATGTTGAATTGGAAAGAAAGATTAAAGTTCCATTCACTATAAAAGATAATGCCACAAATGATAAAGTACAATTTAGATATAGTATATTGAAAGATATGTTGATGGCGGAAACTTATTGTCATAATTATTTCAAGGATGAATTTATCAAGTTTAGTGATATTCGTTCGACATTAAATAAAATTAAAAATATTCGTGATGAAGAAAAACAAGATAAAATGTTAGATGATTATTTGAACAAGAATGAAGATAAAGTAAATGAATATTATGAGTTCATGCAAGATTATGTGAAGATGGTTGCCAAGGTAGTACAATGCGAATCTATAGTTTCTTATAACGGAAAAGTATTGGAAACTCTTGATGAAAAGTGGGATGTATATTCTAATAAACTTTCAATTTCGATGTGGGAAAGTTATAATAAAGTATTGGAAGATTTTCCATTCGGAATTAGTGAAGAAATCGATGTGTTCTTACCTTCTAAAAAAGAAATGGTTCACAGGAGGGTAGGGTTTCAATTTGATGACTTCCTACACATTGATAAATCGGAAAACTCTGACAGATGTTCTGTCGAGTTTGATTAAGTTTGGGTTTGGTAGTTATAACGAATTGATGAACATGAGTATGAATCAACTGCTTACTTTCTACGATTGGTTTGCTAAAGATTATGAAAAAGAAATGAAAAATAAGGTTGATTATGACACTGCGTTGTTGAAAGCAGGATGTCCGTTGTTCAGAAGAAAATAATAAAAAAAAGACTAGGTGTTAAATCCTAGTCTTTTTATTTATTAGTTATGATTTTAATTAAATGTTACATTGATTGTAATTGTGTTTCCATCAAGAGATATGTTAGTTACTCTTGTACTAAGAGGAGTATTGCTATTTTCATATCTATTAATTTTGATAATATTTGAATTTTGATAATTTAAGTTTACTTCAAACTTAAATGTAACATAAGAATGAAGAACTGCAAGTATATTTGTTCCATCAGTTAATGTGGTTTTATTGATATTGTTTGTATCAACAAGTTCATTATTCATATAAACTACAAACATTAAATCATTAAAACTTGAATTTACTGTTTCAGCAAGAATTCCATTATTTTCTGTAGGATTCTGTGTTGGATTTTCATCACCATTTCCTTCATCTTCTGTTGGATTTGATGGTGTCTGTTCTGTAGGATTCTGTGTTGGATTTTCATCACCATTTCCTGTTGGTGTATTTGAATTTCCACCATTACCTTGTTCATCGGTAGTTGAATTTTCATCACCATTTCCTTCATCTTCTGTTGGATTTTCATTATCATTTCCACCATTTCCTTCTTCATCGGTAGTTGAAGGTTCTGTAGGATTCTGTGTTGGATTTTCATCACCATTTCCTTCATCTTCTGTTGGATTTGATGGTGTCTGTTCTGTTGGTGTATTTGAATTTCCACCATTATTGTTTTCATCACCTTTATTTTCATTACCTTTATTAACTGTAGTTGGAGCATCAATGTCTACATTTATCGGTGTTGAACAAGATGTAATCATCATTAAAGTTCCCATAAAAATTGCGATTGTTTTCATTGTCTTTTTCATAGCGTTTCCTCCTTTTTAGAAACTGCGTTATATTATAAATAGTTTGTATTAACTTACTCTTTACTCTTATAATATATCATAAATTAAATTTAATGTCAAGTAAAATTATTAAATTCTTTAATTTTTATTGAAAATTTAATATATTTTTTTATAATTAGTTCATATAACTATTTAGTCTGATATCTTTTTTTTTAATTTTTGGAGAATAGATAATTATGGCTGAAAATAGAGGAAATTCTAGTGGAAGTAATACAAATATGCCTACAGGTGTGCGTAAAAACACATCTGTATCTAATGATTCATTTAATTATATAGACCCAAAAACAATGAAAGAAATTGGCATTGTAAATAAAGGACTTGCTCGATTTGCTGAAACTTTAAGTGGAAATTTGGAAAAATATAATAAATTAATCATTAAATCTTCTAAAGAATTAGTGGATACAAGACAGAAATTAGATAAAGACTCAAGAGAATTAGATGAGCAATTAGCCGAAATGAAGAAACATTATTTTGGTAAAAATAAAAAAGTATATGAAGATTTTGAAAAACAAATAGAAATGAAAAAAGTAGAAATGGAAAAAGAATATGAAGATTTAAGAATTTCTACTAGAAAAGAATTTTTAAAGCAACAAATTAAATTTGAAAAAGAACAAAGTGATAGAAAGTTTGTAGATTCTTCATATGTTAAGGGGCATGATTTTGATAAAATAAATAACTCTTATGCTTCTGAACTTGTAAAATTACAAGAATCATTTTTAGAAGTATATGGTGAAGGTTATAAAGATAGATTTGATTATAAAAGAGCGTTGAGTGAATTGAATACAGAAAGATATCAATCTTTAAGTAAAGAATCATTTAAACGTGAAACCGAACTTAATAAATTTAATTTTATAGATTCTGATTTTGCTAAAGGTAATAATCTTAAAGCAGTAAGTAATAAATATTATAAAGCATTGGAAGAACTTAAATCTAAGGCAGTAGATGTTTACGGAGATTTTGAAAATCAAGATGAATATAAAAAAGCATTGATGAATCTTAATAATACTTATGCTCAAGATATGAAAGACGCATGGAAAAAAGATTTTAAGGAAAATCATAAAGTTTTGGGTAGTATTTCTGATGGAATTAAACAAACTTTTGAAAAAAATAAAGAAGTTTTTAGAGGAATGTTGGGTCCTTTGAATTTAATTATAGAACCAATTAAAGATTTCTTTGGTGGATTTGGTCTTATATTTAAGGGAATTAAAGGTGGAATAAAAGGGATATTTGGTAAATTTACAAAGAAAAATCCTAACGCAAATGATGTATTAAAAAGTGGTGCATTTGGTGTAGGTTCTTTATTTATTGGACACAAGTTAGATGAACTTTTTGGTAAAAATAATAAAAGCAACGAAGATAAAATAGAAGGATTAAAAAATTTATTTGGGGGAAAATTATTAGGTGGAGCATTAACCAAAACAATAAGTAGTGCATTGCCTATAACGTCAATTGCAATAGGATTAATATGGATGGCAGTTGATGCAATTCGTGGAGTGTTTAAAGCAAAAGAATGGGGTACTTCAAAAATAGCAGGTGGTTTAGGTGGTCTTTTAGGTGGAACGGATAGTGGAATTAAAGGTGCTTTTAAAAATATGGGTAAATGGGCATTACTTGGTGTAGGTAAAGGTTTTTTAGTGGGAGGTCCTGTTGGTGCAATTGCTGGTGGTTTAATTGGTGGTGCAATCGGAATGATTTTTGGTGCTATCGGTGGTGAAAGACTTGCTAAAGGATTTGATATTATAGGTAAATGGTTTAAAGAAGTATGGTTTACATCATTAATTGAAGTTTTCGATGATATGCTTAATATTAGTAAATTTAAAGAAATATTTAAAGGGAAAGGTAGTATTGGCAAAAAAATAGGTAAAGCGTTAGGGTTGTTATTTGTTACTATAATTAAATTACCTATTAAATTATTGACAAGTGGTGGTTCTTTTATTAAAAAAATTATGACAAAAACATTTGAAGGTAAAAATATAAAAGACGCTTTAAATAAATTTGGTACAAGCATAATAAATGGTTTAGGTGACGCATGGAGTAGTTTAAAAAATTGGGGTTCTTCTATTGGAGATAAGGCTAAACAATCTTGGGAAACTATGAAAAACTTTGGCGGTGATGTTTGGGAAGGAATCAAAGAATCTGAATTAGGAAATTTTGTTTCTAGTTTATTTACTTCTTTGAAAGATGGAATAAATAAATTTTTTAAAGAAAACCCTGTTGGAGTATGGGTAAAATCTAGTATAATTACCCCAATTCAAAAAGCGTTGGGTACAATAGGTGATTTCTTTTCATACATTAGCGATAATTGGGATTGGTCTAGTCCAATTGATTCTATCAAAAAAGTATTTGGCGGATTTACTGCAGATAAAAAAACAGGTTTATCAAACTTTGATATTTGGCGAGAAGCGAAATATGCAGAAGTAGAAGATGCTATTATTCGTACAGATGGCTCAATTATAAAAACTAATCCAAAAGATACTCTTGTTGCATTAAAAGATGTTCCGTTATCAATGGATAAAGTTAGAGCAGAAACAAATAAATCATTAAATGGTTCGCTTACTCAAATAGAAAGAGATGGTACGTTGGAAAAGAAACTCACAACTATTATAGATGTACTATCACAAATATTAGCCAAAGATGTCAGTGTTCAATTACCACCACAGACAAGAAATGATTTGGATATGTTGATGAGTGGAGGAATGATTTAATGGGAAATAGATTTAATCTTGAATATGATATACCACAAAACCGATTAGTTGAAATAATAGATGGTTCTAAAACTCCCATTTTTCCGCAACCATTAATTTTGAATGATGAAATTTCAATCAAAATAAAATCAAACTATGGTCAGTTGTGGGAAGCATCTCCTAATAATTTTTTAAATTTATTATCAAGTGCAACCGAAGGAAAAATAGGAAGTGGTCAATTTGCATTACAAGGGGCACAAATTTGGAAGAGTACTGACCCAATAAATATCGATATAAACGTTTCTTTAGAGATGGATAAAGACCCTTATAATGATGTAATAGTTCCTACATTTTTATTAATGCAAAGAACAACACCTTCTATTAATACTACAAGCGGATTTATAACAACTGCCGTAGAATCAGTAACAAATTTAAAATTGCAAACTTTAATACCACCTGGACCAAATTTTCAAGCATTGGCGAAATTGATGAAAAACGGAGAATCTGTTGGTGATAAATTATTAAATGATGAAACAAATAATGGTGTTACTGCAAAAGGTGTATTTAAAGTAAAGGTTGGATTTGTAACATTTTTTAATGTGATAATAACAGGTGTAGAACCTTTATTTTCAAAAACAGTAGCACCAAGTACATCTAAAGGTGGTAAATTATTTCCAATTGGTGCAGATTTAAGTTTGAGTATGAGTACTATGGAAATTGCCACAAGTGATATGTTACAACAAATGTTGAATTCATTTTAGAGGTGATTAATTATGGCAAATAGAACGAAATATCAATTAATGGAATCTTCTGTAGTTACAGATAAGGATGGAAATAATTATCCTGACCTTGCCACATTTCCATTAAATCAATTACGAATGACAGAAAAACCCACAAATTATAAACTTAATCAAAATAATATTTATAGATTTTTTGATTTATGTTATGATTATTATGGTAATTTTGATTTTTATGATTATCTTAGTTTATGGTTAAATGATATAACTGAAATTGCCGATGAAAATAATTTTGGTAAAGAAATAAAATTTTATAGTAAAAATGATATTGATAAATGGTTTGTGGAACATATGAAATCTGAATAAGAGGTATTAATTAATAATGGAAGAAGAAGATAACACAGGGTTTCAAAGAGCATATTTTAATCTCAAAATCAATGATTGTGATAGTAGATTATCACCAATGTCATATTCGTTTACAGAATTCGATTCAATTTATCATTTTTATCCTAAAGTAAAATTTGCTATTTCAGATTATGAAGGTGGTTTAAATGAATTTATGGCTTTTATAGATGGTGGGTCTATAGAAATTACGTTTGGTAGAAATGAAAACGAAAGTAAAAAATGTAAATTTATTATAGATAAAAATGCAATACCTCAACAAAAGACTTCTTCTAATGGAATAGGTGGAGATTTTGAAATTGAATTAATCCATGATTATTATGATAAACAGTATAAAAAATCTAAAGCATACAAATCAAATAATATATCTGATATAATTTCTAAAATTGTAAAAGAATATCAGTTTTCTAAAATAGATATTGAAGATACATTAAATAGTGGAGATTGGTATCAACCTTATATCAATGATTCAGAATTCATTGTGAATAATTTACTTCCATTTGCATTTAACAATTCTTCACAAAATACACCGTTTTATGCTTTTATAGATTCTAATAACGAGTTTCACTTTAAAAGTTTTCATTCCATGTTTGAATCTACACCAATAAAAGATATGGCTTATGGTACATTTGGTATAGACATTATTGCTAACGATAAAATATTATCTTCTATAAGTTTTTCTCAATTGGAATTAAGTAAAATTAAACCATTTTATAATTGTGATTATTATTCATATTCTAAAGATGGAGAATTTAATGATTTTAATGATACATTATTAGATTATGTAAAAACTACAAAAGAAAAATATCCTATAATTGGAAGTTCGAATAATACTACAAATATGATTTCTTTATATGATGATGATGTGAAAGCGGATGATACTAAAAATAATAATAAAGGATTTAGGATTAATTTACACAATGAGATTGTGTTACCTGATAAAATTATTATAAATACTGTTCTTGATAAAAGTTTAGTTTGCGGAAACACAATAAATATTTCTTTACCTTCATCAAGTTCAAATTGTAGTTCTGATAATTCATTAAGAAATAGCGGTAAATATTTAATTGAGTCTAGTTATCATGTTTGGAATGGACAATCTGCTAGAACAACTTTAGTTTGTTCTAAACAGAATGTGAAACTTCCAAGTAATAATTATAGAAATTATAATTTGTTGTTCAAATAATTATTCTTTATTGATTGCAAACAAAGCAGATATATTATTATATATACTATGAAATCCTATATTAGGAAATGTCATATATGCCATAAGTTCATGATTTTCATCTTCGAGACCAATTTCATTAATCATTATTGATTTTTCAGATTTATAATTCATAATCAATGGTTTAGTAATATCAATGTCAAGCGAATAATAATATTCAAATGAAACAATTACATCACTGTTTATTTTTTTCAAGAATTCAACATGCAATGTGTTGGTATTATAATCAAAAGAACTATTTTGTGTATTTATGAATTTGCCCGATATTACACCATCGTCCGCAACAGTTGCAGTAACTTTACTATATTTACCTTCTATATCAGTCCAAAAATCAAATGTTAAAGAACCTTTTACAATTTCAGTTCCAATAGGGATTATGGCAATCGATGGGTCGGAGAAAGTTGCAGTGAATCCATTGAGATAATCTATAGTATATATGTTTTCATATTTATATACTGTTTTTATTGGTGTAAGTTCTAAATCCACCTCTGTTGTTTTAATGGATTTTTCTTGAGGGTTAAATGATGGGTCAGATGGATGTGGAACATTTGAAAATGAAACTGTTGATGTAAAAGATAAATTAGAATAAAAAGTAGAAGAATCATTATTTAGAGTATAAGCGTTTGTTAAAATATCATTTACTAGTCCTGTGTATTTTACAATCTGATTTTGATGATAATTTGAATCAATTAAATGTTTTTTTGCAGAATCTACATCCAAAAACATCGTAACTCCATTATCGGTAGAATATAAAATTGTAGCAGTGGCTTCCCCTAAATCAGTAAATGATTTTAATTGATTTTGAGATGTTTTTAAGTCATTTAATCTAAAATATAATATTTTACCATCTTCTGAAAATATAGGAGTTTCGTCATTATCACCAATCACATTAAACTGTTTGATGAATTTGCCTTCATTGTTGTTATCTTTGATATAATAACGTTCATCATCATTATTTTCATAAACATTTATTTTTGGATTAGAATCCTCATTCGCTTCATAAATTGATAATTTTTCTACATTGGTTGCTGAATCTATAACATATTCGTCTGCAATAATTGGGTCAGATGGAGTATCTGTTCCATAATCATAATTTTCATAATATGTATCGCTTGATGGAGAATCCACAATTACTCTATATGCAGTTTCATAATCAGTTTTTGTAGGTCGAACTATAGTTTGTTGAGATTTTGATTTAATGGTGTCTTTATTTAATACACATATTCCATTTTCAAAATCTATATTACCTGTTATGATTTCATTGGTTTTTGGATTATAAAACTCTCCTTTTTCATTTGCTTTTATATTTATAGTTTTACCGAATGAATCAATATAATCTATTTCAAAATATGGATTTAATATAGGATGAATATTTGTTTGGAATGTGAATGTTTTTGAATTATCATCCACAATATTGTATACTTCGTTTGTAATGTCTAAAGCACGTACATAAGATTGAACTAAAGTATATTCGTTACTATCAGAAATTTCATCATCTGATAATTCGTAATAATTAAGTCGATTGCCCATATGAGAAATAACAGTAATGCCATTATCATTTATATATTTTATATCTTCTCTAGTTAATTCTTTATCAACAAGCCACATATTATCAATTATTCCACAGAAAGCATAATCTAAAGAAGAATCCACACCAATATAAACTGTACTAGAAGTTGATATCATACTGAATGATAACACACCTAATTGAATCCCATTCAAATATGTAGTAAGAGTAGAAGTATTTGAATTAATTGTCATACATAAGAAATAATTTTTATTTTTAGGACAATCAAATTCTGTAGAAGCAATTATAATTTTTTCATTTTTATAATCATAAGAAATGTTTATGAAATTATCAAAAATACATTCAATTTCAGTATCAGGTTCTTTATTTGGATTGAACCATACACCAAAGGTATAATCTTTGCTTGAATCAACAGTAAGTTGTCCATTCGAAACTGCCCAAGTATCTCCGTTAAAATTAAGAGATTTATCAATTATACCATTTATCTTTTTAGGATTTCCATGAATTGCACAATTTAATTTGTTAGTTGATGCATCTCTCAAAATCGTTGAATCATCATCGCCATTGAAATTATATGCAAACAATAAAGTAGCCATATTAAAAATTTGTGAATATTGTTCATTTGAAATAGGCAATGCTCGATTTCCACTAGCAATATATTTGAAATTTTTACTTAAATCTTCTAATGAAGAACTTGAAGTATCAAGATACCATTTAAGAACATCATCTAATTTATAGTTTACTTTTCCGTTAGGATTACCATATTCATCAGTAGCATTATCCAATCTTGATTCTTCTGATAATAAGATGTGTCGATTATAAGCAGATGTGGTTTGTGCTTTAAGTTTTAAATCATGAACTGTATAATCACCATCATTTGGAAAATAGAAATCAGAACCTCGTGCTTGTGAAATGTCAGCGGTAAGAAACACACCTGTGTGTGGGATGATAGGGCAACGTCTATTATATTCCATTCCTTGTTCGAGATAATAAAAATAATCAGATGTTACAAAAATATCTATATTATAAGAAATTGAAATCTCATATCCTATAGGTATAACTTTAAACTTTAAATAAACCTCTCCACTCACTTTATCATAATAAGAATTGCTATCAAGAACTTCATCATCAGAAATATATTCTTTATTACCATCATTAGTAATTGTTGTATTTAGTGAAATATTATTTATTATTATTTTAATAGATTCTGCAATATAGTTATCTTTTAATAATACAGAAATTGAAGTCGTGTATTCAAATTTATCATCTTCACCGAACCCCAAAGTTGTTTTATATGAACTATAATAAATGGATGGAAAATATTCTATTCCTAAATGATGAGTAGGAATTTTAATGTATGATTTATCTAATTTCCAAACAGGATTAAATGATTTTTGGTCTAATGAGTAAATTCTTAAATTATCGTCATCGTATTGTTTAGAACCATTAAATAAATAATCGAGAATAACGTTAGAAGAATTCAATATAGAAGAAAAGTTTTTAATGGAAGTTACACCATAAAACGGTCTATAATGGTCACTATTTTTAAGATTATTTAATGTTTTATTATAATCAATACTTTTAATTAATTTTTTATTGTTCCAATAATAATTAAAAGTTTCACCCAAAAATCCATTTTGTTGAAATATTAATTTGTATCCATTATATGTTGTTTTTTCACGAATACGATAAGGAATAGATTCTATTTCTTTTTTACTCATAAAAATAGTATTATCTATTACAAGATTAGGGTTATAACCAAATGATTCTGCAATTCGTATTAAACCATCTTTATCGTTTTTATCGATGTTCCATGTATTTTTAATTTGAGCATATTTATTTTGAATGTTGGCAAGTTCATAAGAATTTGCTTTCAAAAAGTCTTGCCATAGAGAATCAGAAGTTAATGGTGAAATTAATGTTTTTTGTAGAGCCTTATTTATAATTTCTTGTGACATGCATTAACCTCTTTTTATTTATAATTAAGATTGATTTCACTATCTTCATAATATAGAATATCACTTCGTTTCGGAACTTTAAGGTTCTCTTCAATATAACGATATGATACTTTAAATATATAGTTAGCATAATTACCAGTCAAACCACTTTTGATGATTAATTTTCCTTGACCGTCATTAATTCCAAGACTTGAATCTGTAGTGACATATTCGTTTACACCAACTAAATTTCCATTAGAATCGCAAATTGCCAATTCTTCCCATTTTGGTTCATCGGTAGTAATATCTTTCACGTAAATCATAGTATGTTCCCAATCGATAGGATATATTGGGAGTTGGAAATTACAATAATAAGCGGACGATAATGTAATATCATTTTTTACAAGTTCTATATACGATATATGATTATCAATACCTTTAACTTCATCTATAAGTCTTACATAATCTGAATCATATACGTTTTCTCCAAATTCCATATTTTCAATTCCATATGTTTCAGATAAGGATGCTTTGATTGAAGCCTCAACTTCTGCAGTAGTATATGATGAATTTGCAATAGTTCCATCGATATGAAAAATCATTGGAATTTTACCTACATTTTCAAATGAAATTAAATCTGTAGGGTCGCACAAATTATGAATTGTTTCCACAATAGAATTTTTTTGTGTATTATTAATTTCATCATAAGCAGAATCAAGAACTGCAATATGAACGACATTTTCTTCGCTAGGTATAAAATCCCAAGGGTTTTTATTATTATCTTTCAATGTTTCATATGCCCCCCATACTGCAATTTTAGAAAGATAATTGATTTGTCGAAGAATAGTATAATAATCATCTCTTGAAGAAGCACGACCACCTGTTTGATAAACTTTTGGAGATACTTCTCGAATATATTCGATTGAAGGATAATCAACTCCACCTACAAATTTTGTTGTATTTGTACAATATAATTTTATTGCGTTTCCACTAGAATCAAATGCTTGAGATTCAACAGTATTGATTATATCAGCAGAAAATACATTTCCATTACTTCCTAATGTAGAAATATATTTGAATTCTATTTGGTCATTTTTAGAAAGTTTTTTACCAAACACATCATTTCCAAATCGAATTGTGATACCACTTAAATCAGGTAATGTTCTAATCTGATATACTTTATCAGTATTTGTGTATAAGAATAAACTATCTACACATTTCCATTCTATACCATTTACGGTTAGAACAAAGAATGAATTGTCTACAGAATCATCGATAATTGTTTTTTCTTCATATTGAATTCCTTCTGCTAAAAATGAAAGACTTTTTACTTCACCTTGCATACAATTAATATCTGTGTAATTTTCATTAGCATTAAGAATGTAATCGTTATCTGCACAAACATAAATTCCATTTCCACTAAATTGAAAGAATTTTGCTATTTCTATGTTTTTATCGTGAGAATCATTAAAAGTAGAAGAAGTTGATATTCTTAATGTACCACTAGATGCTTGTTTTCTTGGTACAAGATATCCATGCATAGGTGACATTTGAAGTAAAGATGAACGATTGCGAGCAAGATTCCAATAATTTTCAAAACAGTTGTATTCAGAATATTGAACTTCATATGCCATTTCATTAGCAAGTGAAGCAATTACATTATCCATTGTACCATAATCTAAAAAACTCGCCCATGAACTCATAGATGCCAAATTTTTAATAATTCTATTTTTTACTGAATCAAAATCAAACTGTATTTTTGCCATATATCAAATACCTCAAATTCCTTTATTACTTAAATAGTTATGATTTAAGGCAAAATAAAAAGACCTAGATTTAATTTCTAGGTCTTTAATGCTACAGTTTATTTCTATATTCCAAAACTCGTTTGCTGAATACTACGTTAGTTTTCTTACATAAAATGTTATTTACGAGAATAGCAGTTGCATATCTATAAATTGTTGAAACTTCCTTTGCTTTTTCAGAATTCAATCCTTCTTTAAAATCATCCCATTTAGAAACAAATTGTATTGAATCTTTGATTTTATAAAATTTATTATTTTTATAATGATATAATCCCCAACCTTGTGGAACTTCATCCGCTTTTATAAAATCGCCATAACAAACAAAATATCTTTCATTTCCAAAATGAGGGTGCTCCCTAGCGTACTTTTTACGGTCTGCAAGAAAATCAGACCTACTCATTTTGATTTCGAAAAGTTGTGTAAATCCGCTTGAATCAAAATTAAGAACATCAGGTTTCTCACATACCGAAAAAGTACTCTCATATATAGCCATTGATTTCACAAATCTTTCGGCAGTCTTTTTGCATAATTCTGTGTGGGTCATTATTTAATTTCCTTGACATATTAACTATTTAATTATATAATAAAACGGAAAAGAAGAACCATACAGTTCTTCCTTATCCTAATCATAATAAAACACGAGGTAATTACCATGATTAAGTACAAGTTTACAGAAAATGAAGTTTATTCGCAATTCTTTAGTTTTGAAGTTTTGGATTATTATGATTCAATTGCTACAGATGAAAACTTTGAGTGGATTGAGAAATATTTTAACATATTAATGAAAGAAGAAAATAAAATTTCAGAAAAATACAACAAACATCATATACGACCTTGTTGTACATTTAAAAATGAGGAAATTAGAACAAGAAAACAAACGTTATTCTTGGCAAATAAATTTAATAGAAATTTAATAAAATTATCTGTTTACAATCATGTATTTGCACATTTTTATTTATGGAAAATTTTTAACAACAATGATTCCAAAATTGCATTTCAAAGAATGTGTGGACAAGAACAATATATTAATAATTTAACGGAAAATGAATTAATTAAAATTGCTAAATTAAAAGAAGAATGTGCGAAGAAAAATCAAACAGAAGAAGAAAAGAAAGAATATATGAAAAATTGGAAAAATAAAAATGAAAATAGAATTAAAGAATACGATGAAAAAAACAAAGATAGAAGAAAACAATACAAAAAATTATATGATAAAAAACATAAAGAAGAACGAAAAGAATATAGATTAAAAAATAAAGAAAAAATTTCTCAACAAACCAAAAACTATTATGAAAAAAATAAAGAAACAATAGATGAATATCAAGTAAATTATAGGCAAGAACATAAAGATGAACTCAAAAACTATAATAAAATTCGTAGAGAAACTCATAAAGAAGAAATAAAGAAAAAACGAAAACAATATAATTCTCAAAAATGCATAGACCCTATAAAAAACGACACTTGTTCTCTTTGTGCATTAAAAGAAAGAATAAAAAAGCATAAAAATATATATGGAAACAGAAATGCTAGCGATTATATAATTAAATAAATTTATAACAAAATAAAAAAAAGACTTGAAACAAATTCAAGTCTTTTTTATTTGATTATTTCATAATCTTTTTTACTTTTTTTACAGTTGGTATTTCTGATTCAATTTCGTCTTCTGTAGGAGCATTACGGATAAGTTTTTCTTTCTGTAAATCTTTATTTGCTCTATCTTCTACACGCAAAGTAATTAACTCTGTACGCATATTCTGGCTCAATTCAGTAATGTGTTTTGTGTAAGTTTTCCAAGCGTCTTTAAGATTAGAATAAAAAGAAACTCGTCTGTTAGAGATAATGAGTTGATTCTGCCATTCTTTATATTCACTTGTATTATCACAAATCACTTTATTTTTAATTTTAGTATCGCTAATTGTTTTTGAACTTGGAACATCTTTACTTAATTCTGCTTCTGCTAATTGTGATTTTTCAGCATACCAAATAGAATAATCAAGTTTCAAATCATCATCATTTTTCATCATTGTTTCAGAAAGTGTCATTAAATAACGATTAATTGTAAAACTATTAGCAAGACATTCATTGAGTGTTTCAGGTGGAATTTCCCCATCTCTGATTAAATTTCCAATACTATTAATATATTCAATACGTTCAACGTCATCATCGATTTCTGAAATATCAATCATATTATTCTCCTCACATATTTTCTATTTCTATCTTATCTCATAATTTCTGTCATTTCAAGACATTTTAAAAATTTTAACTATTTATTTTATATGCAGATGATTATATGGAGGAAGAAATAATATGAATCTGAAAAATGTTGAATATGCGAATTGTAAAGATTATCTTGATGACCTTGTAAAAAGTTTATCTAATTTTTGTAGTAAATCACCTTTAAAACCTACATTAAAAATTGTACGAGATATGAATTTAATTTATCTTTATTATAATGATGAAGAATTGGAAATTAAAATAAATATTAATCAAAATAAAAAAGATGTAATTGGAAAAATAAAAAATATGTTGGAGAAAGAATATCCAATTATTTATAAAAAAACAAATTGTGTACCAAACGCAAACGATGTTCGTAAACTTTTAAATGAAGGAAAAACGCTAGAACAAGCATTGAATAATACACAAGTAAAATATGAACCTTTATATAAAATAATTAGATGTCACGACCGTTATAATGAATTGGATGTGCTAAATTTATCAGATGGTGAAATGTATAAATTTAAGTGTCGTATTCCGTTAGTTAGTGTATTGGAAGATTTAAAATATCGTGGAAGAGATTCAGATATTTTAGAAAATATAAATATGCTTTATAAAATAAATAAAATTGAGAAAAATATATAAAATATAATACTTGTTATAATTTTACTATTTATGATAAAATCCTCTATATAAATATGGAGGATTATTTTATATGAGTACAAAACTTTATAATGTATTAATGTTTGACATTTATAATATTTTTCATCGTGTTTTCTTTGGTAACGAAACACTTACTAAAGTTGATGATAAACTTGTTCCATTGGATGCAATCTGTAAATTTTTTGAATTGGTCAATAGTTATATTAATAAATATGGTATAAAAAAAGATTGCCGACTTTATTGGTTAATGGACAATGCAAAAACAATGATTATTAAACGAAAGCAATTGGATGAAAATTATAAAAAAGAACGAAGAGAAATGCCACAAGAATTTTATGACGCTTTGAACTTGATTGAATTAATCTTGAAATTTTATCGAGATGGAGTTTTATATAGAAAACAAGGTGTTGAAGCAGATGATTATGTACCTAATTTAATTGATAAGGATATTAAAGAACACGACCATGTTCTTCTTTTCTCTACCGATTTGGATTGGTCAAAATCTTTATTGTTGGATGATGAACATGATATTTGTGTAGACCAATATATAAAAAATAACGAAATCTTGACTGTTAAAACATTTGAAACGAAGTATGGATTTAAACCAACTTATTCTAACATTTGTTTTTGGAAAACTTTCTATGGAGATTCTTCAGATTGTATACCACCAACACTATCAAATTATCCAAAACAGTATTTTCTTGATGTATTGAATAAATATAGTCACGTTGATAATTTTATCCAAGATGTGGAAGATGGAAAATTAACATATTTGGATACTGCGTGGAGAATTAGAATCAAACAGTTATCTCAACGTATGAGACTTAATTGGAATCTTATAACGAGCATGAATATTGATGTTTCTGACCTTGAGAATTGGAAGATAGAATGTAGTTATAAACCAAATAAACTATTAATAATATATAGTACTTTGAATGTTGTAGGACGATTTGATGAACGAGTGAAAGTTGAAACTAAATCGGATAGTATTTGGAGTATGTTAAATGGTGAAACATTAGATAGAGCAAATTAAAAAGAGGTAGATTGTATGATTTTGAATTTAAGTTTAGGGTGCTTGATTTTTATATGTTATTTGTTATGGGAAGTTGGAGACTTTAATAAAGTAGTTAATAAGTGTTTAAAACTCTTTGTAGATTTAAGTCCATTGATTATTTTAATCTTTAATAGGAGTTTTGCATCTTGTATTTTTCTCATGTTATGTTTGATTGCAAATTTTGTAATATTTAAAAAACAGACTATTGGTGGAGTAATCTTTATTTTTGCTTATTCGTTTGCATCGATATATTCTGTGTGGAATTATAAATTTAATATAAGTGCATTTTTTATAGCATTTGGTGTGATTCTAATTGTCGAATTGTTGTTGCTGAAATTTTATAAAGAAAATAAAATCGGAATTATAATTTATGGATTTACTTCATCGTTGTTATGCATTTATGCCTTCATGGAAACTTTAAATTTTGGATTTTTATGTCTTATGCTCGGAGATATGTTTTTAATTGTTAATGAAATTCGAAAAAATAAAGTTGTATTTTTGATTTCAGATTTATTGTATTTTGTCGGTGTTTGCTTAGTTCCGTTATCTTTAATTTAATTCATTAAAAAAGACCTAGATTTTGTTCTAGGTCTTTTTAATTATAAACTGTTCAAATTAGAACATAGCGATTACTGCTTTTTCAGATACAAAAACTTCATCAGTAGAATCACCATTTGGAATTGTTTCAAAATTACGAAGATAAACTTTCTTTCCTACTTCAAAATTC
>Ga0247611_10003824_pt1 | contig 21751 bp, 19 predicted proteins | sample 177DNAGHGhighgp2_FD_192422 | JGI IMG/M metagenome (GOLD analysis project Ga0247611, IMG submission 192422) | Sheep rumen microbial communities from Palmerston North, Manawatu-Wanganui, New Zealand - 1770 DNA GHGhigh gp2 | ecosystem: Host-associated > Mammals > Digestive system > Stomach > Rumen... | reverse complement strand
TGCCTTATCGCCAAGAACAGAAATGACTGGAATTACATAAGGGAAAAGAATCCGGAGTGGTACGAATCTCTGATGAAAAATCATGTTGAGAGCATCGTTTTGTTCCCGCTCAGATCCACAGACGAAGTCCTTGGATATATCTGGGTCTGTAACTTCGATGTCGAAAATACTGTTAAGATCAAGGAAACGCTTGAACTTACAACATTCTTCGTTGCATCTGAGATCGCTAACCAGAAGCTTGTCCAGAGATTAAAGAGACTGAGCTCAATGGACATGCTCACAGGTCTTCTGAACAGGAACGAGATGAACAACAGGATCGACGGATTGAGGAAGAGCGGCAGCGACGAGCTCAAGGGTATAGGAATCGTATTTGCTGACCTTAACGGCCTTAAGAGAGTCAACGACAACGAGGGCCACGAGGCAGGAGACCTTCTCCTCAAGAATGGTGCGGTCCTCCTTCAGAATGTCTTTGTCGGCGACGAGATCTACAGAGCCGGCGGCGATGAGTTCATGGTGCTCATGACCTTTACGACAGAAGAAGCGGTAGTCGAAAAGATCGAAAGGGCAAAAAAGCTCTCGAGACATTACGGCAACGTATCATTTGCAATGGGCTACTGCTATCAGAATAATTTGGGCGACATCACGGATGTCCTGAAGGCAGCTGATGAGAAAATGTACGAAGATAAAGAGAAGTACTACAAAGAGCACCCGGAATTCAAGAGATAAAGTCCGGCAGGGAGCATTTCAGGAGCAGGACTGCAAAATTCTTTAGTTGCCTCCGCGTCATGGCCGCCTGAATCCCCGGTTGAGGAATTGTTGCCTTCTAAGCGGACAGAAAGAGCAACATTTAGAGCAACATTGCCAATGTTGCCTTATTTGTTGCCTTCTGGACGGACAAAAAGAGCAACAAAAAGAGCAACAAATAAACCTCTGTACGAGTTATTTGCGCCAGCAAATCATAAACATTGAAAACAAAATAAAGAACTTCTCCAACTAGTTTCGCGAAGCGAACTGTTCGTACGTTGGAGAAGTTCTTTATTTTGGTGGAGCATACGGGACTTGAACCCGTGACCCCCACACTGCCAGTGTGATGCGCTCCCACTGCGCTAATGCCCCGTCTGATTAACGATTATACGTGGCTTTGAATATTTATGCTATACTTCTTTTTAATTAAATCTTTGTGGAGGTTTAGAGGAATGAGTATTACTACAAGTGACTATCTGTCAGTAAAGAATCCCGATCTTAAGGCTAAGAAGTTCACAATGACCATCGAAGGCGGTTATGAGGCTTCGGTTATCACATACGGTGCTGTCATTACCAATCTTATCGTTCCTGACAAGGACGGAAAGCCCACGGACATCATGCTCGGCTGCAAGGGCCTTGATGAGTATATGGGCAACGGTGCAAACCACGGTGCGGTCGTAGGGCGTTCAGCTAACAGGATCAAGGGTGCTTCTTTTGTAATCAACGGCGAGAGATATCAGATCCCTAAGAACGAAGGCGAGAACAACCTCCATTCAGGCAATCCCGGTTATCATAACGTATTCTGGGACGGCAAGATCCTTTCAGAGGAAGAAGCAGACGAGATCATCCTCGATTCAAAGATCGCAGGCATTCCCGGTTGCGACGGCGGTGCTGTTCTTTTGAGCTACACGAGCCCTGACGGAGCTACGGGATTCCCCGGAAACCTTGATACCAAGGTTATGTATTGCTGGCTTGAGGATAAGACATTCCTGATCCTCTATTGCGGAAAGACAGACAAGGATACGATTTTCGCGCCCACAAACCACGCATATTTCAACCTCAGAGGTGAGGCTGCAGAGGGTACTGTTAACAATGACCTCATCATGATCAACTCCGACAAGATCACCATCAAGGACGACATGAACGTTCCTACGGGCGAGCTTTTGGATGTTGAGGGCACGGTTTTCGACTGCAGGGAATACCGCTTCATCGGCGAGCTCAACGACAGTGATGACCATCAGATGGTCATCTCCAAGGGTATCGACCAGAACTTCTGCCTGAATACCAATGCAGGTACGTTCTCCTTTGCTGCAGCTGTTACTGCACCTGAGTCAGGGATCACGATGGAGTGCCTTACGGACCTTCCGGGCATCCAGATCTATGCGGGAAACAACCTTGGCAGCCCTCTCGATATCAAGACGACAAAGGCTTACGGCCAGTACGATGCTATCTGCCTTGAGGCTCAGATGGTACCTAATGCCGTTAACCTTGAAGGATTTGCTTCTCCTGTCATCAAGGCAGGTAAGAAGGTATACCACGCCTGCGGATACAGATTCGTCTGATCCGAAAAAACGGAATAAATACTATAAGACCTTGCAAACCGCTTTGGCTGCAAGGTTTTATTTTGCTTTGAGATTGTGTTTTGTAATCAGTTCCTTCAGCAGGTAAAACAAGACTGAGACAGCGGTTGCTGTTATCAGGATAACGGATGTTCTTATGTAAGCATTAAGGTTTTCGAGAATTCCGTATTGCAGGAAGATCCTGATAATGAAGTGATGGACTATGAAGAACTGGAATTGGATCTTTCCAAATAAGCAGAAAGGTTTCAGTGCCAAAAACTTACTGATAAGGCCTGTATTGCATGCAAATAAGATTATGAGGGGCAGATAGACCGGCGGCGTCAGGCTGTGTGACACTTTATTGGATACGAAAAAAAGGAACCATTCCAGAGCAAGGATATATGCCAGTTCAGCGATCGTCATTACCAGAACGCCGGTTCGGGCATTCATTCTCCTGATCCTGTCGTCGAAAAACTGATATAAGGGGACGGTCAGGATCCCCATATAGAATTCAAGCGCCCTTAACGGAGGGAATGAATATGTGTTAAACCACGAAAATGTTTTGGGATAGAACCAGCAGAGGTCATTTAATATGTTCCTGATAAGAAACGCGGCAATAAACGCAAGAATGATGTATTTCCTGCTCCTTTTGATAGTCTTTAAAAGAAACGGCGAGAGGAAATAACAGAAGAGAAGGGCAGACAGGAACCAGCTTACTCCGTTGAACGACATATATACATCCGGATCAGGATGCCACGCCTGGAGCAGCAACAGATTCAGGATAAGATTAATTACAGTTCCATGTGTAAAGACAAGATTTGATAAAAACACGAGCCAAAGCAATGTGAAAAGCGCATGAAGAGGCCAGAATGTCTTGAGTTTCTTCCGGCAGAATCTGAACGGAGCTTTCCATGAGCTTTCGGCAATATCAGGCTTTCGCAAGCTGGAATAACCGGTCAGAAATCCGGAACAGATGAATAACAGCTGGCACATCTGGGCGCCGATATCAAAATCAGGCTTAGAGATCGGGGCATGCCACCAGAAGATCATTAGAAGAGCAACAGCTTTAAGCCCTGTGATAGAGTCTATTCTCGGTAGATAAGTTGTTTTGTGGTCGGAAAGCAGGTTCATTATTTTTCGCTCTATTCATAAGGAATATATATTCAAAAGTATAGTTCAGGTGATAATACTTTTAAATATGCCGGCAAGATTAAAACAGGTATTGGAATTCTTGCCACACTTGCGATACAATTACATATTTATAAGTTTCTTTAAGAAAGAAGGCATGTTCTATGGAAAAGAAGAATCTCGATTGGTCAAATTTGACCTTCTCTTATCATAAGACAGATAAGAGATTCGTAGCTAACTACACGAACGGCGCATGGGACGAAGGCGCGCTTATCGATGACGATATGATCGTCATGAGCGAAGACGCAGGCGTTCTCCAGTATGCTCAGACAGTATTTGAAGGCCTTAAGGCTTATGAGACAGTTGACGGCAGGATCGTTACTTTCCGTCCTGACCTTAACGCTGAGAGACTTCATGACTCTGCAGTCCGCCTTGAGATTCCTCCGATCTCCAAGGAATTGTTCCTCAGATCAGTCCAGGAGACTGTTGCAGGCAACGCAGCATGGGTTCCCCCGTACGGCTCCGGAGCATCTCTTTACTTAAGACCTTATATCTTCGGTATTAACCCCGTTATCGGTGTTAAGCCTGCTGATGATTATCAGTACAGGATCTTCGCTACACCTGTAGGCCCTTACTTCAAGGGCGGCGCTAAGCCGATCGCAGTTAAGATCTCTGACTTTGACCGTGCTGCTCCGAGAGGAACAGGCAACATCAAGGCCGGCCTTAACTATGCAATGTCCCTCCACGCAATCGTTACTGCACACAAGGAAGGCTTTGCAGAGAATATCTATCTCGATCCCGCTACACGTACAAAGATCGAGGAGACAGGCGGAGCTAACATCATCCTCACAGACGGCCAGGGCACACTCGTTGTACCTAAGTCCGATTCCATCCTTCCTTCTATCACAAGAAGATCCTTGGTTTACGTTGCTGAGCACTATTGCGGCATGAAGATCGAGGAGAGAGAAGTATATCTCGACGAGGTCATGAGCGGTAAGTTCACAGAGGGCGGTCTCTGCGGTACAGCTGCAGTTATCTCGCCTCTCGGTTCCATCAACGATCACGGCAAGGAATTCAAGTTCGCTTCAGGCATGGAGGAGATGGGCCCTGTCATGACAAAGCTCAGAGAGACACTCACAGGCATCCAGATGGGTACTGTTGAAGCACCTGAGGGCTGGATCATGGAGATCAAGGTCTGATCTTAACAATCAAGCAGTTTTAAGGCGGTCTTCAAATTGAAGACCGCCTTTTTGTTTCTTGTGGATTATTTGTTTATTGATTACAGCAGGTGAGCTCTTAATTCCTCGCCGGAAAGAGGTGAGAGGAGAGCAGGTGCGATATCGAAGACTGTCTTGCAGCCGAAGTCGCCCTTCTGCGCAAGGCGGTAGATAGCTCTTGCATAAGCTGTGAGGACAGAGCCTGTGAACTCAGGGTTGGAATCGAGCTTTAATGAATACTCGATAACGTGCTTGTTCTCACCGTTAACGCCTGTCTTGCCTGTGCGGAATACGAAGCCGCCGTGGTTGATCCTTGAATGGTCTCTTACGAACTCTTCTTCGGAGATGAAGTGAACTGTCGTATCGTAATCTGCGAAGTAGTTAGGCATTTCCTTGATGGTCTTCTCGATGAGAGCTAAGTCAGCGCCTTCCTCAGCAACTACGAAGCACTCTCTGGTGTGCTTCTGGCGTGTTGTGAGCTCAGGTTCGGAGCCGGATCTTACTGCCTCGAGTGCAGCTTCCACAGGGATCGTGTACTGCTTGCCGTTCTTAACGCCGGGAACTCTTCTGATCGCATCGGAGTGACCCTGGGATACGCCCTTGCCCCAGAATGTGTAATCCTTGCCCTCAGGAAGGATGCAGCTGCCGTAAAGACGGTTGATGGAGAACATTCCGGGATCCCAGCCGCCGGAGATGAGAGCTGCGTGATTGCTTGCTGAAGCTGCCTTGTCAACATTTGCGAAATGTTCAGGGATCTTAGCGTGTGTATCGAAGCTGTCGATTACATTGAACATTGAAGCGAATGCGGGAGTCTGTGTGGGCAGGTCTGTAGCGGAACCGCCGCAGATAACGAGAACGTCGATCTTGTCCTTCCAGTCAGCTGCATCGTTTGTGGAAGCAACTGCAACACCTTCTGTAAGTGTCTTTACGGAAGAAGGGTCTCTTCTTGTGAAAACTACCGCAAGCTCCATATCCGGATTCTGACGGATAGCAAGCTCCACGCCCTTTGCGAGGTTGCCATAACCTAAAATACCGATTCTGATTGCCATTATCTGATCCTCCTAAGGATGAAGTAACTATTGGTTACTGATTTTATATTCGCTCGAAATTATAACAAACTTGATAGGAATTTGTGTATATCCTGCGAGTATAACAAAAATACGTTTATTGTATTATAATTGCCCTATGCCGAACATAAAGTATCTGATTAGGCGCGTTACGCGCATGGACTATAAGGCGATGAACGCCAAGATCAAGGATATCCACGAGAAGTCGGGCAAGTCCCGGGTGTGGATATTTTTCGACATGATCCACTGCGGCAGGAAGTTTGGCGCAGGATATATGGATTACTGGCTCTATGAGATGTACAACCTCAACGATAAAGAGCGCGACACGTATATCACCAGAGGCCGCAACTATGATCTCGTTAAGAGGTACAATGACCCCGCTTATACCGATCTTATCGACAACAAGATCGAATTTAACAAGCGTTTCGGCGAGTTCCTTGGCCGTAAGTGGCTTGAGATCAGGAAAGACAACAAGCAGGAAGTCTTAGACTTCATTAACAGCCACGATTTCCTTATTGCCAAGGCTGATTTAGGTTCCTGCGGCAAGACGGTAGAGAAGATAGACTGCAAGGCTGAAAAGGCCGAAGACATCTACGAGCGCCTTGTAAATCAGGAACGCCCGCATTTCTTTGAGGAAGTCATAGTCCAGCATCCTGCGGTAAGCGCTATCTATCCTTACGCCATTAATACGATAAGGATCGTTACCATCCAGAGGGAAGGAAAGGTCCATGTTGCAAGCGCCTGCTGCAGATTCGGCAATTACGGCCACAGCGTTGATAATTTCAACAACGGCGGCATGACTGCGCCCGTTGATGAGAAGACCGGTGAGATCACCGATTTCCCTATAGATAAGACTAAGGTCCTTTACGAGAAGCACCCCATGACAGGTGCCGTATTTAAGGGCTTTGTTTTCCCTATGTGGGATCAGGTAATAGAGATGTGCACCAAGGCGGCAATGGTCGTTCCGCAGGTCGGTTTTATCGGCTGGGATGTCTGCCTTACGCCTGACGGACCCGTAATCGTTGAGGGCAATGACTATCCCGGTCATGACCTTTACCAGCTCCCTGAGCATACCCATGACAAGATGGGTATCTGGCCCAAATATCAGTTTTAATTTAGCGCTTGATAATTCAGGAACAGAAGAGTAAACTCTCGATTGTCAACTAAATCTGCAAAGAGGTTTACAATGTCTGAAACAAGCGTAAAATCAAGCAATTCGAAGTCTAAAACAACTAAAAACAGGGCCTTTATCTATGATATGGTCCTCATTTCCATATCGGCCGCTCTTATCACGGTATGTTCATGGATAAGCATCCCGTTGGGTCCTGTGCCGTTTACTCTGCAGACATTGGGGATCCTCGCCGTAATGCTCACGACAGGCGGCAGGAGAGGCACTATCGCTGTTCTCGTATATCTGGCGCTTGGTGCTGTAGGCGTTCCTGTTTTCGCAGGCTTTAAAGGAGGCATTGCATCTTTTGCAGGTCCTACGGGAGGATTCCTTGTCGGATTCCTGATCGCTGCCCTTGTCTACTGGATGCTCGAAAAGCTTATCTTCAAGAGACTCATGACATCTTCGGTCAAGACCTGGATATTCGGTATGATAAGCTTTGTTATTTTCGAGATCATAATGTATATCGTCGGCGTTATCTGGTTCATGACGGTCTATGCTGCCCAGACAGGCCCTGTAGGACTTGCGACAGTCATGGGCTGGTGCGTATTCCCGTTCATCATTCCCGATATCGTAAAAATGGTCGCAGCGGTCTTTATCGGAGAGCGTGCCTCAAAACTCATTCGTAATTAAGGTTGTATTAAGACTGTATCTTATCTAATTTGTTATAATATCCAAGATGGGCATTGTGCCCGTCAATCAAGGGAATACAAGGAGATAAATACGTGTCTGATTACATTTTAAAGGTCAACGGCGTATGCAAAGACTACGGCAGTGCGCATGTACTGCATGACATGAGCTTTGTAGTACCGAAGGGTTCGATCTTCGGACTCGTCGGAAGGAACGGTGCCGGCAAGACCACGATAATGAGGATAATATCCGGTCTTCAGAAGCCTACCAAAGGCACAGTCGAATACGGATTTGACAACAAGGCACTGGGCAAGGTCGGAGCGCTGGTCGAGCTTCCTTCGATCTATTCGAATGCTTCTGCAAGAGATAATCTCATCTATCAGTATATTAACCTGGGGCTGAAGGTCGACGAATCGGTCGATAAGCTCCTGGAATTGGTAGGACTTGCCGATACGGGCAAGAAGAAAGCAGGAAAGTTCTCTTTGGGCATGCGCCAGAGACTCGGAATAGCCATCGCTATGGCCGGCAATCCTGACGTGCTCATACTCGACGAACCCATTAACGGTCTTGACCCTCAGGGAATCATACAGATAAGAGACCTTCTGATCTATCTCAATAAGGAGAAGGGTGTTACGGTCATTATATCAAGCCATATCCTCTCAGAGCTTTCCAAGCTTGCGACGGATTTCGCCTTTGTTGAGGGCGGCAGGGTCGTAAAAGAGATCAAGGCTGAGGTGCTTGAAGATGCAGGCGGACTCCATACGGAATTCTATACCGGCAATCCTGAGGCTTTGATCCCGATCCTTAATGCCAACGGCCTTAGCGCAAGATTTGACAGCGAATCAGGTGTTGTGCATGCAAAGGGATATTACAATCTCACCAATATCGTTCTGGCGGCAAATGAAGCGGGTGTAAATATTGCCAGGGTCGTCACAAAAGAGACCGATCTTGAGACTTACTTCGTTAATCTTGTAGGAGGTGAGTCACATGCTTGAGTTATTAAGATTTGAATTCAGACGTCTTTCCAAGAGCATTTTCTACAGGATCGTAGGAGTGTATTGCATCGTTTGGCCTGTTATTGTTGTCTTATTACTGAGACTTATTCTCGGATTATTCATGAAAGATTCAGGCCTGAACTTTGCGGACATAGGGCTGGACAAAGGTGAGATCAGATATTTAAACTGGCTGATCACCGTCGGTTTTATAAATGATCTGCCCAAGTTCCTGGCATTGTTTATATGTCTGCATGTGGGAAGGGATTTCACGGACGGTATCGTAAGAAATAAGATCACTGCCGGTCATTCGAGAACTTCTATCTTCTTTTCTTATCTGATCACCCAGATAGCTGCAACGGTCATTCTTTGCGCTGTCTACATCGGTTCTGCTCTGTTAGCGCTCCTTATCTCGGGATTCGGAGTCGATCTGAACGGAGGAGAGATGTTCAGCAGGTGGGGCACTGCCATTGTCATACTTCTGGTGTTAACAGTGTTCTTTACCGTTATTTCACTGATATTCAGGAGACGCGCACTGCCGATCGTCTTCTCGATAATCATAGTTGTTGTAATGTCTTCACTCTCGTCTATTGTCGGTGCGTTTAATCTTCCTGCAAAGACAGTAAATGATTACATAGCCGCAAGAGATGAAGCTTATGACGAGATGGTTGAGGAGAATATCTATACGGATGACTATGTTAAAACATTGAAAAAGACCTATACCAAAGATACCTATACGAACATTGCTTGGAAGTTCTGCCATCCGGCTTATGTCGTATCCAATCTCGGCTTTAACGGCGATTATGGCGCTGACGCAACGCAGCTTATTGGCGGAAATACTGAATATCTCGATGAGCTCGATTTCTCAGGTAATTTCATAAGTTACTATGACGGTGATTATGCACCGGACGGCTCCGGACTTACCCTTAGAGATCTCAAGAAGATGGATTCGATGCGTATCAGTTACACGAAGCTCAATCTTATTTACATCGGAAGATCATTATTGTATATATTGGTAATCGGCGGAAGCGGCTACTATATCTTTAGAAAGAAGAACCTGTTCTGATGTTTTATCTTGATCACCGTTTAACAATAATCATCGGCGCTTACGGAAGCGGTAAATCCGAGATCGCAGTCAATATGTCTCTTGCCCAGCGTAAGGCTTTGCCTGACAAAAAGCTCCTTATCGCAGATCTCGACATCGTAAATCCGTTCTACAGATCCTCGGACTGCGCAAAGGACCTGAACGAAGCCGGAATAAGACTCGTTACGCCCCTTTATGCGGGCTCCAACGTAGATGCGCCCGTTCTGCCGCCTGATATGTATGTTATTTTCGACGACGAGTCATATCAGGGAATCTTTGATATCGGCGGTGAAGACATGGGCGCTCTTGTCCTTGGCTCTCTTAAGCACAGGATCGAAAACACTGATGCTGTCATCTACATGGCCGTAAACAGCTTAAGGCCGTTTACGTCAGATCCTGAGCAGATCGCAATTATGACCTCAGAACTGTCTGCCGCTGCAGGCTTTAAGATCGATGGTTATATCAATAACACGAACCTTCTTGAAGAGACCACCGCAGAGATGGTGAAAGAGGGCGAAGAAAAGATACTGGAAGCTTCCAAGATAACGGGTGTTCCTTTGGTTGCCAACTGCGTCATGGAAGGAGTGGAGATTCCTGACGGAATGCTTGCAAATACAGAGCTTTTCAGGATGAGCCGCAGAATACATTACGCGTACTAATTCGTGTTAAATATTATTGTTGTTTTGTTAAATAAATGATATTATTTTTCTTGGCGGAGATAATTCGACCAAGTACCTAGGAGGAATATTAATATGGGATTGATTAGCTTAATCAAGAATGTTGCCGGAGCAACATTTGATTCTATCAACAGCCAGATCTCAGATCAGTACCTTGAGTTCTTCACACAGGACTCTTTAGGACAGGAGATCCTTGTAAAGAAGGGTGCTAATAAGATGGAGAGAGGAAGAAACAAGGGTAATTCCGAAGTTATCTCCAATGGTTCCATCATCAACGTACCTGAGGGCTGTTTCTGTCTCCTCGTTAACAACGGAGAGATCGTAGACGTAGTATCTGACGCAGGCGCTTACAAGTGGGATACATCCACGGCACCTTCAATTCTTGCCAACAAGAATTTCGGCGAGAACGTAAAGCAGTCCATCGGTGACATCTGGAACCGTATGAAGATGGGCGGAGAGATTCAGCAGCAGCAGAGAGTTTACTTCGTAAACAAGCTCGAGATGATGAATCAGAACTTCGGTACACCTTCACCGGTACCTTATGCAGACCCTGAATATCGTAACATCTATATCCGTTTGAACGGTACATTCTCCTTCAGAGTAGAGAATCCTGTTACTTTCTTCAGAAACATCGTTGGCAACGTAAAGGACGAGTACACAGTTGCAGACTTCATGGGAACACCCGCTAAGCCTCAGCAGCCCCGTCTTGAGTTCCTTGACAACATCACAGAGACACTCAACAAGTGCGGCGGACCTTACCCGCAGGGTATCATGTTCTCCACACTCCCTTCCAAGCAGGGCGAGTTCAGAAGATACATGCAGGACTGCCTCGATGACGAATGGCTCCAGAAGAGAGGTATCGTTGTAGAGAAGGTTGCTATTGCTTCCGTTACACCTGACGATAAGTCCCGTGAAAGAATTGAGAAGGTCGATGAGGCTAAGCTCTATGGTTCTGATCAGGCAGCTCTCGGTGCAGCAGTTGCATTAGGCCAGACAGAGGCTATGAAGAATGCTGGTGCTAACGCAAACGGCGCAGTTAATGGCTTCATGGGTCTCGGTATGATGGGCTCAGTCGGCGGCAACAACGCTACAGCAGCAGCTCTTAATACAGTTCAGGCTAACCAGGGCCAGCCTCAGACAGGCTTCTTTGCAGGCCAGACAGCAGCACCTGCAGCTCCCGCTGCAGCAGGCTGGACATGTTCCTGCGGCCAGACAGGCAACACAGGTAAGTTCTGTGGCAACTGCGGTCAGCCTCAGCCCGCACCCGTAGCACCTGCAGCAGGCTGGACATGCTCTTGCGGCCAGACAGGCAACACAGGTAAGTTCTGTGGTAACTGCGGCGCACCTGCACCTGCAGCAGCTCCTACAGCTTGCCCTAAGTGCGGCTACAAGCCCGCTGACGGCAATATGCCTAAGTTCTGCCCTGAGTGCGGCACAAAGATCGAATAATTTTTTCGATCATCAAGTGATCAATTCAGAGGCTGTCTCTTCGGAGGCAGCCTCTTTTGTTATTTGCAGGGAATGTCTTTGATTTTGTCAAAAAGTGTCGAAAAGACACCTGCTGATGTTGTATAATCGGACCGGGGATAGATTTTTTATATTGGAGAAGGTAAGGGCATGAACTGGTTGCGGCATCGGGTGTCGGTTTGTTCAGTATATTTGCTGGACAGTTTTGCTGTTTGCAGATCTTTTCGCAGTAAGGGCAAGATCCGGGGAGGCACAGACCATGAGTGATCCATCCGGTCTTATCAGCATTATCCTTCCTGTATTCAACTGTGAGAAAACACTCGAGGAAACATTGGTTTCCGTTCTCGGGCAGACATACAGGGATATAGAGATAATCCTCATTAATGATGCTTCGACTGACGGAACTGCCGCGATCTGCGACAGGTTTGCCCGTATGGATTCAAGGATCCGGTATTATGTGAATTTCAAGAATATCGGTGTGCTTGAGACAAGACTCAGGGCCATTAATCTTTCTAAAGGCGAATGGATAGCATTTATCGATTCTGATGACATCTGGAGTCCGGATAAGCTCGAGAAGCAGGTCAATCTTCAAAAAGAGACCGGCTGTGACCTCGTCTATACCGCATCTTCATTTATAAATGAGAACGGAAAGATGTTTAAGTGGATAATGCATGTCCCTGAGGAAGTCAGTTATAAAAGACTTCTAAGACAGAATATCATTTCCAATTCGTCTGTCCTTTTAAGAAAAAGGGATTTTCTTAAGTATTCTCCTTATTCGGAACGTGAGAACGACATGCATGAGGATTTTGCCTGCTGGCTGTGCATGCTCAGGGCAGGCCTTAAGGCAAGAGGCATCAATGAACCGCTGATCACATACAGGATCCATAAGAAGTCTATAAGCAGCAATAAAGTGAATGCGTCCAAACTGAATATGAATACTTATAAGTATATCGGTCTTGATCTCTTTGAAAGATGTTATTACCAGTGCTGTTATGCAGTTAACGGGATCTTTAAATACATGCACTTAAGATAAGGAGGTCTTTGGATGAGACGTAATCTTGAAGTGCTGGTCAGCTCTCTTGAAAAGGATTCTGGAACGCTGATATCCCATATGAACCTTGAATGTGATGCCGTAATCGTCAATCAGTGTGACAGGAATGCAAGTTATGAGTTCAGGACGGAAAACGGCTTGAACATCAAGCTTTTCGAGTCCGTGAAGAGGGGTGTCGGAAGATCCAGGAACAAGGCACTGGATCTGGCAGACAGCAAGATAGTCTTATTTGCGGATGATGATATCGTTTATGACAAAGGATATGCAGAAAGGATCCTGGAAGCTTTTAATTCAGAGCCCGGCGCGGACATCTTAATGTTTAATGTCGATGTCTGTGAGGAACGCCGGACTTATCACATCACCAAAAAGATGACTGTGCACAAGTGGTCAGTCGGAAGATATCCTGCGTTTGCCGCAGCGGCAAGGCTTGGAAGCATAAAGAGATCCGGTGTCAGATTCTCGCTCCTTTTCGGAGGCGGGGCGAAATACTCAAGCGGGGAAGATAATCTGTTCTTTATGGACTGTCTTAAGGCAGGACTGGTGATAAAAGCTGTTCCGGTTGCGATAGGGACCGAGGAACCAAGACAATCCACGTGGTTTAACGGGTATAATGAAAAGTTCTTCAAAGACAGAGGCGTTCTCTACAGTTTCTTATACGGCAGACTTGCAACTGTATGGGCTTTAAGATTTGTTATGGCAAAAAAGAAGTCTTATATAAGCAACGTTAAGCCGGCTGATGCGTTTAAATGGATGAGAGAGGGCATTGCTGAGGGGAAAGTATTGACCATATCTTCCGGAAGGGAAGATAACATATGAGTGTGAGAGATCATATCGGGGATCTGGTTTCTGAGAAGGCTTTCTATAAAGCTGTTGTAATCCTGCTCGGAGGCCTTCCGGCGGTTGAGGTGATCACGGAGATCATCGTCAGATTTGATAACAGGTTCATACCTTCTTTCTTCCTGCCGCAGATAACAGGGCTTTTCGGAATATTCGGAACGTTTCTTACGATCTTATACTGGCTTGCCGCAGAGCCCGGGAAAAGGAAACTGAGACCGGCTGACATCTTCTATTTCACGCTTTTGTTCTTTATGATCATATCTGCGGTATTCTCGCGGCATCCCGGACTTTATTCATACGGGGATTACTTCTATTGCGAGAATCCATTGCATTTCCTTGCATATTACTGGCTTTATTTTGCCGGAACTCTTATCGATGATCCCAAATACAGGAGAAATATCCTTTACATGTTTGCAGGTGTAGCTGTGACAGAAGGCATATTTGCTTTCCTTCAGACATTCAACATTCAGTTGTCTTACAGTCTTTACTATTACACCGAACATACTGCATACGGTCTTACGCAGAACAGTAACTACTACGGAGGACTTTGTGTTGTCATGATCGCAGGATTATCCGGAATGTATATCTTCTCTGATCTGATTGCCATGCCCAAGCTGATAAAGAATGCAATGCCGGTGATACTGGCTGTCCTTTTCTATACCATGCTAGGAAGCAGGGCAAGGCTTGCCTGGGTAGGCTTTGCAGGGCTTGTAGTCTTTTATATTATCTCCTTTACCATTATGTACAGGAATGACAAGGAAACTGTTAAGCCGGCCATTAAGCGTTCGCTAGTGCTTCTTGCAGCCTTTTCTGCGGTCGTGCTTATAGCTTTATTTTTCACGGATTATATAAGGGAAGCGGCTGTCAGATCATACTGGGAAGTTGCTAATGGTAATGTGGACAAGGTTGGAACAGACCGTATCTATAACTGGAGAATGGGCCTTGCGAGCGTTCCGGACAACTGGCTTACCGGAGTAGGTCTGGATAACTACGGCTACGTTTTCGAATCTGCTCCCGATATCTACTTCCAGGCTAAGGCTCACAATGAATATATCCATGTTCTCGTAACCCAGGGGGTTCCTGCCTTTATCAACTATATTGCGCTTCTGGTCTTTGCCTGTTCCGGAGCGGTAAGGAATGTAATAAAAGACGGATCAAAAGAACGCCGCACGGTTACGTGGATATTGCTCGGTATGTTTGTTACTTATTGTGTTCAGGCGCTGTTTAACGGCAGTGTGACTTATGTCGCCGTATATTTCTGGTTTATCATCGGACTGATTACACCAAGAACTGTTATCAGACCTGACAAAAACCGATTGAATTCAGCAGATTTGTGATAAAATGCTAAAGAAAAAATTATCGAAAGGCGGACACCATAATGGGTAAGTATTTTGGTACCGACGGTTTCAGAGGAGAGGCTAACAAAGCCCTCACTGCGCAGAAAGCATTCCGGGTAGGCAGATATATAGGCTGGTATTACGGCCAGCGGCACGATGACAAGAGAGCTAAGATCATCATCGGCAAGGACACAAGAAGAAGCTCTTATATGCTCGAGGCAGCTCTTACTGCCGGCATCACATCTTCAGGTTCTGATGCATACCTTCTCCACGTAACAACAACACCTTCAGTATCATACTGCTGCAGAACAGACGGTTTTGACTGCGGAATCATGATATCGGCATCCCACAACCCCTTCTATGACAACGGCATCAAGATCATGCGTGCCAACGGTCAGAAGATCGAGGCAGAGATCGAAGAGAAGATCGAAGCTTACATCGACGGTGAGATCGAGGAGATCCCTCTCGCAGAACGCGAAGCAATCGGCAACGTCGTTGACTACGCTGCAGGCCGCAACCGTTACATCGGATACCTCATGACGGTTCCTACAAGAGCATTCAACGGCATGAAGGTCGGTTTGGACTGCGCTAACGGTGCTTCATGGAATATCGCAAGATCGGTTTTCGAAGCTTTGGGCGCAAAGGTCTATATCATCAATAACACACCTGACGGCCTTAACATCAACACAAACTGCGGTTCAACACATATCGATAACCTTAAGAAGTACGTTCTCGATAACGGACTTAACGTAGGTTTTGCTTATGACGGCGACGCTGACAGATGTCTTTGCGTTGATGAATTGGGCAACGAAGTTAACGGCGACCAGATCATGTACCTCTGCGGTAAGTATCTGAAGGAGAGCGGCAAGCTCGACGGCAATACGATCGTTACCACCATCATGAGCAACATGGGTCTTTACAAGGCTTGTGAAGCAATCGGCATCCGCACCGAGAAGACGGCTGTAGGCGATAAGTATGTTGCAGAGAACATGATGCAGAACGGCTTCGTCTTAGGCGGCGAGCAGTCCGGCCATATCATTTTCGCAAAATATGCAACAACGGGAGACGGAATCCTTACATCCCTCATGGTCCTTATGACCATGCTCGAAAAGAAGCTCCCTCTCTCAATGCTCGCAGGCGAGATGAAGATGTTCCCGCAGTGCTTAAAGAACGTTGTCGTTAAGGACAAGGAAGAAGCTCAGAAGAATCCTGCAGTCCTTAAGGGCGTTGAAGAAGTAAACAAGGCATTGGGCGGCGACGGCAGAATGCTTCTCAGGGCTTCAGGTACAGAACCTAAGATCCGCGTCATGGTAGAGGCCAAGACGGATGAACTCTGTGAGAAGTATGTAGATCAGCTCATCGCAGTCATTAAAGAACAGGGCCTTGCAGCAGACTAAAGAGTATTACGGCTTCGTATGGTTTCATGCGAAGCCGTTTTATATACACACTAAAAAGTTGGGAGAATTGAATTATGAGAGTCATCAGAAAGAGTAACTACGAAGAAGCTTCAATGGCATGTGCAGAGCTTATCGCTTCACAGATCAGGCTTAAGCCCGACTGCAAGATCGGTCTTGCAACAGGATCTACACCTATCGGAACTTATAAGGATCTTGTAGACATGTATAAGGCAGGAAGCCTTGATTTCTCCAAGGTCACATCCGCTAACCTTGACGAATACAGGGGCCTTGGCGGTGATCACGACCAGTCCTACAGATATTTCATGAATACAAATCTTTTCGATCACGTAAACATCGATAAGAGCAAGACATACGTACCTGACGGCCTTGAGGCTGACGCTGTCAAGGCATGCACAGATTACGACAAGATCCTTGAGTCTTTGGGCCACCTTGATATCCAGCTCCTCGGAATCGGCGGCGACGGCCACATCGGATTCAATGAGCCTGCTGACGCGTTCTGTGTAAACACACAGTGCATCGATCTTGAGAACCAGACGATCCAGGACAACGCAAGACTCTTCTTCAACGGAGATCTCGATGCTGTTCCTACACAGGCTTACACAATGGGTATCAGCTACATCATGAAGTCCACAACAGTTATCCTCATGGCTACAGGCGCAGGCAAGAAGGATATCGTTGAGAAGGCATTCTGCGGTCCTGTTACGCCCAGAGTACCTGCTTCGATCCTCCAGCTCCACCCGAACGTTGTAGTTATCGGTGACGAGGCGGCTATCTCTGATGCAGTTGTAGCTGCTGCAAAGTAATTTCAGAGCAATCGAAAAGCTTAAGGCAGTGTCCGTAACAGGCACTGCCTTTTTAATTTGCTGTTGCGCACAAACACTTTCCAAACTATCATTTATTTGGAGAGGTGTTTTGAAATGGGCGAGCCGTTCTTTTCAGTTATTATCGTGTCTTTGAATGCCGGGAGTCTGATCGGTCCTACGGTCAGTTCTGCTTTGAGCCAGACATGCGGTGATTTTGAGATCATCGTAAAAGACGGGGAATCCACCGATGACACATTGAAAAATATTCCTGAGGACGGCCGCATAAAGATCTTTTCGGAGCCTGACAGGAGCCTTTACGATGCAATGAATCAGGCCATCTCATATTCTTCCGGCAAATATCTTATATTCATGAACTGCGGTGACACGTTTGCATCAGATGACGTGCTTGAAGAGGTCAGGAAGGCCGTCAAAGACGGCGACTACGGCATGATCTACGGCGATTACACAAGAGACGGCGTTGTAAAGAAGCAGCCGGAGATCCTGACCCGCTTTAACATGTACAGAACGATACTTTGTCACCAGTCAGTATTCTTTAACGGCAGGATATTAAGAGTTCAGAAGAAATACGATATAAAGTATAAGATCCTCGCAGATTACGATCTGGAGCAGGATATGGCAAAGACATCCAGTCACATCCATGTGGATACTGTTGTCTGCAATTTCTTAGGCGGCGGCATCTCTGAGACAAAGGAAGGATTAAAGCAGAAGGATAAGGACAGGAAAGATATAATCGCGGCCCATTACAGCGTGCCTCAGAGAATGAGATATTGTGTTCTCTGGCATCTGACATTCCCGTTTATAAGAAGGAAACTGTCCGAATCAAAGAATGAGAAGGTCCGTAAGCGTTATCAGTCGCTTGTAAACCGTATAAACGGCTGAACCTCATGCTCTTTTTGATATCAAAATGGTAGAATTGATTCATGCCCAAGCAGAATAAGTTATTTCATTTTGCAGCCTCAGCTGCAAGAACGCTTCATCTCTGGCCTTTGATCGTCAGGTCCGGCCTGTTTAATTCTGCAAGAAGACGGAAATATCCTGATACGATAGTCCATCTGGACGTTGTTCTCACTGAATGCTGCACTTTAAGATGCAGGAACTGCTCTAACCTCATGCAGTATTATCACCATCCCGAGAATCTTGATGCAGACGAAGTGATATCAAGCCTTCGAAAAGTTTTCGCTGCCATGCGCGTAAGCCAGTTAAAGCTCCTTGGCGGGGAACCGTTTGTCTGCCAGAAGGCTCTTATCAAGGTCCTTGAATACTTAAAGGATCAGACTGACAGATTTGATGAGGTGGACATCATCACGAACGGAACCCTGATCCCGTCTGAAGAATGCATAAATGCTATGAAGAATACGCCCAAGCTCAAGGTCGTTTTCAGCAATTACGGCGAACTGTCTTCAAAGCTTAAGGAGTTTTCTGAACTGTGCGGGAAAGAGAGGATCGCCTTTGATATCGTAGGTGATGATTCCTGGTGGGATTTTGGCGGCATGAAGCTCCGTGAGGAGAAGGAATCCAAGACACAGCACAGGTTTGACGGATGCTATTCCAGAAGGCTCTGCACGTCGCTTTACAGGGGAAAGCTCTACGTCTGCCCGAGACAGGCTCATGCGGTAAGGCTCGGCCTTGTTCCTGAAGAAAGCTCTGAGATGGTAGACGTAATGAGTCCGGAATTTGATGATCCTGCTAGGCTCCATGATGCGATCTATGATCTTATAGACCGTAAAAAGCGCATATCTTCATGCAAATACTGCGGATGCGATGACCGGATAAAGGTGCCGAGGGCTGTCCAGGCGGAAAGGCCGTTAGATGTCACCTGAGATCACCGTTATCGTTCCGGCATATAATGCGGAGAAATATCTTGCTGACTGTCTGGAGAGTGTTATCAGACAGAGCTTGAACTCATGGGAAATCTTGATCGCAGATGACGGTTCTTCTGACAGAACAGGTGAGATAGCAGACGGATATGCTTCAAAAGACTCCAGGATAAAGGTTATCCATACCGCAAGGCAGGGTGTCTCTGCCGCAAGAAATGCCTGCATAGATGCCGCAGAAGGCAGATATCTTGCCTTTGTTGATGCCGATGACATTCTTGAGCCTGATTACCTTAAAGGACTTTTCGACAAGGCAGAAGAAAGCGGTGCTGACATCGTGCAGTGTTCGTTCTTCGTTGTTGCAGGAAGAAATAAGACACCTGATCCGAATCCCGTTGATAAGACTTGCGAAGATAAAGACTCTTTAATGAGAGCTTTCTTTGCAGGAACGCATGGAGATATAAGGGACAGCGTATGGGCAAAGTTCTTCAGGCGTGAAGCTTTTGCCGATATTCGATTTGATACCGGATTAAGCATTTACGAAGACGGTTACTATGTATACCAGTGCCTGAAGAAGGCCAGTAAGGCTGTATGTTTTGGCACGCCTCTTTACCAGTATGTACAGCACGGTAATTCAACGACGCATTCCGGCATTGATGAGAAGTATGAAGGTTACTTTGCGATGTTCGGGAAGCTTAAGGCAGACTTTGCTGATAACAGTTTTATCCGTAAGAGAATATCCAACAGGGAAGCAGAGACTGCACTTTGGCTTATGAGAATAATGGTTAACAGCGGAAACAAAAAGGCTGCGTGGGAGCTGAGAAAGAAAGCCACGGGAATTGCAGGCGACGTTATCCGGTCGGGCGCGCCTTTTCCGATCAAGATGAAGCTTATCGGCGTTACCGTAATGCCCCACATATATTTTGCGATGCTTAAGGGAAGGAAAGAGCAGGAAAATGAGAAAGTATGACAGAAATGCCGTTTTTAATATTGCCGTGAAGGGGTTGCTGTTCGCTGTGGTTTTTGCATCGGCCCTCATTATCCTTTTTCTTGTGCTGAACCTTGCGTTTGTTATATCGCTGATCGTAAGCCCGGTCTTGGGTCTTGCAGCAGTATTCCTGTTCTCGTATCTTTTGAGGTATACAGGCTTTTACTACAGTTACTATGCGTTCTCGTCCGGATTCCTTTTCAAACAGAAGCAGGGAAATGTCTATTGCCCCTGCTGCGGAAAGCATTTCGACCATTTTGAAGACTTAAGATTCTACGATGACGTAAAGCACTACAATCCTGAGATGTTTAAGAAGTCCAGGCAGGACGTTATCTGTGACTGCTGCCGTTCGGCTCCGAGACAGAGGATCATTGCCAAATGGGCGGAGCAGAATGTTGAACTTCTAAAGTCTTCGAAGATCCTTTATTTTGCTCCGGAGCTTTCGATGATGCTGTGGTTCAGAAAGCACGGGATAAAAGTTACGACTGCAGATCTTTTCGATAAGAGAACTGACCTTAAGCTTGATCTGACAGCGATAGACCTTCCTGACAGTTCGGAGGACATCGTATTCTGCAACCATGTCCTTGAACATGTATCTGACTACAAGGTCGCCTTATCTGAGCTTCACAGAGTCTTGAAAAAGGGCGGAAGGCTCATTATCAGCTTCCCTGTAAATTATGATTTCGATGAAGTCTATGAGGAGAAAACAGGTTCTGCAAAAGAGCGGATAAAGCTCTTCGGCCAGGACGATCACTTGAGAGTATTCGGCAAAAACAGCAAAAAGATGCTGGAAGAGGCAGGATTTGAAGTCGGTTCGATCAGCCTTGAAGGGCTTCCTCAGGAGATCGTTCCGGTAACGGGTCCTGCGGATTACGATACCAATGAGATCTTCTGCTGTGTGAAAAAGTAAGAAGTCCGGGCATGTTATAATTCTTATGTCCGGTATGAAATGAATAGGGGTTAGAGTATGGGACTTATTAATCAGGCAGGAAAGAAAGTTTTGACAAAGCTTCCGGATCTGAAGCTTATCAGTCTCGCCAGGGAAGTAATGCCTTATATCAGCGTTGAAGCTGAGGGCCTTACGTTCTTTTTCAAGAATACGGATCATTCCATTCTGGACTATATGGTCGAGAGTAAGAAGATCTGGGCGAGCAGCGATATGGACTTTATCCTGGGCTACTATAAGAGCATTTCCGCACGCCCCGGTACGGTCATTGATATCGGAGCTAATGTCGGTACTTCGGTCATTTATTTCAGAAATAAGCTGGGTCCTGACACAAAGTTCTGCGCTGTTGAGCCGGTTACCGACAACTTCAATCTTCTCAAGGCAAACTGTGCGGTAAACGGTTTTTCTGACATCAAGGCATTCAGGTACGGATTATCTGATGCCATAGGCGAAGCTGATCTTGAGATCAATCCTGCCAATATGGCGACATGTAAGATCGCAGGGTCAGATTCGGATAACCTTGTTTTCGAAAAGGACGAATCATCCTATGTAGGTGATAAGGTCTCTCTTATAACTCTTGACGCATTTGTCTCTCAGAACGGAATAGATACGGACGCTCCCGTGCTCTTCTGGATCGATGTCGAAGGGCACGAGCCTGAAGTGTTCAAGGGAGGCTGGGAGACCTTTAAGAATACTGATGCCGTTGTATTCTGCGAGTTTAATCCTAAGCTTTATAAGCACAACGGGAACTACGGTGAATTCCTGAAGGATATCAAGTCCTGCTTTGGGAAGTTCCTGTGCTA
>Ga0247611_10003823_pt1 | contig 21751 bp, 39 predicted proteins | sample 177DNAGHGhighgp2_FD_192422 | JGI IMG/M metagenome (GOLD analysis project Ga0247611, IMG submission 192422) | Sheep rumen microbial communities from Palmerston North, Manawatu-Wanganui, New Zealand - 1770 DNA GHGhigh gp2 | ecosystem: Host-associated > Mammals > Digestive system > Stomach > Rumen... | reverse complement strand
TGAGGTAGGTCATGTGTACGCACCTTGAGTCGATGTCGCCGCAGTCCACAAATACGTTCCACGCGTAATTTACGCCGTACCCGTTGAGCACGTCGATGCTTGCGACGATAAGGCCGCCTGCACCGCATGTAGGCTCGTAAAGCGTAAGAACGTGGTCAGGGTCGTTCTCGAAGCGTCCAAGCACTTCGTCCTTGTCCAGCGTGCATTCGCTCATTAGATGGCTTACGTGGTACGGCGTGAAGAACTGCCCCGCCTTGCCGTTGCTTGTGCCGGAGTCCATGTAGATTTCTCCGGCAAAGTCGCGGAATTCGCCGGATCCGTTCTTTGCCGCCTCTATTTCGCCCATGAACAGGCCGAGACATGACGCGAACGTTTCGAGCTGGTCCCTGGAGTATTGCTTCGCAACGTTCATGTACCGCTTTTCGAACTCATCGCGCTTCGTGAAGTCGAACGTGTTGCGTACAGAAATTGCTGAAAGCTCGAAGAAGTCGCGGACAACGGAATAGTAGTCGCGGTCACGTATAGTCTGCAACATGCGCGGAATCTCGCGCCGTGCCTCCGTAACGGATGGCGGTCGTTTGTTTGCCATGCCTACACCATCACCATTTTGCGGCATCCCATTCGTGTCGCTCGCGATACCACCCTTCCGGGAGCGTAGGAAGTATACTCTTCGCCAGCTCGTAATCTTCCTTCGTGAGCGTCCGGCGGTCATTTTTAGCCATGTAGTAGTAGTCGAGTCCGAGGTGCACGGCTTCGCAGATTTTGAACGTTCGTTTATCCATTTATAATCTCCTTTTCGTTCCACGGATTTTTGACTTCGATCGGCATCATGCAGGTGTCGCAAATGCGGTGAATGTTCTCGACGCTGTGAGGCACGTCGCTGTAGCCAACGCCGTAGACCGTCCCGCAATTCGGGCAGGACACATCGCGGTAGTTCATCATTCCTCCCATGTGATAACAAAATAATTCTTTCCCGGTTCCGCGCCCCATTCAGGCTTGCCTGTGCCGATGCGGATTTTCGGGTTCTTGAATTCCATCCTGCGCTCGGTATCGTCAGCCTTCGGGTATCCGAGGGTAAAGACGAGGGTGTCAAAGTGCTTGATTCTAAAAAGATTTTTTAAGTCGCGGTTTAAAATTTCTGTTGAATTTGGATATACGCTAGCTTTATCCCATAAAGCGTCCAGATACTTTTCGCTACATGTCAACAATCGTTTTATCCAATATTCTCGCTGTTCCCTATACTCTTCTTTTTTCTCGCCCGACTTAATCATGTCGAACCACTGCTTTTTCAGCGACAAAGTAAGCGTTTTCATTTATCAATCTCCAGTTCAATGTTCTTGAATTTTTCGCAAAAATCTTTCTTGAGTTCAATTAGCTTGTTGTACTTCACGCAAAGTCTGTTCCAGTTCTCGGCATCTCTTTCAAATGCTTTTTTATTATTCTCGCGCAGTTCGGCTAGAATCTTGTCCACTTCGTCTGCATCGTACCAGCGCTTTCTTCCGAAGTAACACGATTTCATTTTCCCTCCTTCGGAGCCGACGGCAGCGGTCTCCAATACTTGACATCATCGCAATGTCTGTCGCCGCAGAAAGGGTCGTTATTCCAGTAGCCACACCATTCGCTAATTTCACGGTGAAAAAAGCCGTTTGATACAATGAAGTCCATATCCTCCATTTCTTCGGTCGGCTTTTCGTCTGGGAACTTTCGCCAGCGGCGTTCTTCTTCCAGCTCCGCGATTCGGGATTTGAGCCTTGCCACTTCGTCATCGTGGCTTGGGTGTAGGTGGTGTAATTCAATCGCCATTACTTCTCCTCCTTCATTCGTTTCAAAATCAAATTTTCTGCATTCCAGACAAGTGCTTTGCACTTTTTGCATTTTGGTAGAAGATTCTCGGCATTGTCAATCAATCCGTAACACACACAAAGGTATGCTTCGGTGGTGGTGTTCGCTATCTTGCAATCTTCGTCAAGTTTATCTCCGCGCAGTTTCGCTCTGTTGATCATTTCTCCTCCGTCAGTTTGCGCCCGCATCTCGGACATTCTTTAACAACTTTGCGTAACAATTGACGGCCATTCCTAACCTTCGTCAAATAAGGTTTTCCCATAGAAATATCCAGCTTATCAAAATCACCAAAGCCACCTTTGTAATATAGGTTGAACATCCTACCTGGTCTAAATGTACAGAACTCGCACATTACTTCGCCTCCTTGAACTTGTCCGCAAGTTCGAGCCACTTGGAGCTCCATCTAGGCCAAAACTCGATTTGTTGTCTATAAAATTCTTTATTTGTCATTTCTTCAGGATTTAAACCGCACTCGCGATTGTAAGCCTCTTCGCATTCTTGCGCCATCGCCAAGCACCTCTTGTAGTCGGAGTGTTGTTTTCCGTCAAGTTCTTTTTCAAGTTCAGTCTGTGATTCGTTAATTTTGTTTTTCAGTTCCGCAATTTCCTTGTCCTTCTCCGCAATCACCTTGTCGGCTTCAGACTTTAGATAGAAGAAACTACAGCCTAACTGACGTTCGTCTACATCGCCAGGCACTGTCTCTGCCAGGTCTACAGCGTGATAAATTCGATCGCTGCTGAACGATTCTAGTTTGTTCATTTATATTCCTCCGCCTTCTTGAGACACTTGCGTTCGACATTTTCCCAAATCAAAATCCACTTATACGGTCTGTGGTGCGGTGATTTGTAGGACACAATCGTTTCGTGCCGAACATTAAAGTCAACTATCGCATAACTGCTTTCGTCTTGGGTAGTCCAATAGTTCACTTCTTTGGAGGCTTCACTGGCTCTCGCCAGCCACAAAGCACGCTTCAGCCTGCGGTTCTCGCGCTTGAGTTCTTCGATGGCTGCGCCCACTTCGGATTTCGGGTAATATTCGATATCTACATCCGCATTACCATCAAGCATATCATCGTAAGTGTACGCTTTCAGTTCATCGTACTTCATTACTTTATCTCCTTTGCGATTCTGTCGCACGCTATCCTCTTTCCGAAAAGTTTATTGTCTGGCGTTTGCCATAGCTCGATGTCGTAGCCGTCCGCAATGTCACATGCGAACTCGTTCACAATCTTTAGCCATTCGGCTGTTTTCTTCGTGATTACTTTCGCCTTCTTAAGACAGGGACCGAGAGCATCGGCTGTTGTAATAAGGTAACGTATAGCCGCGCGGAATCCACGGATATAGTCGCTAGATAATGTGTTTCTCATCGTTCAATTCCTTTATTTTTTGGCGCCTTTTGAATGGAATCTCCTTCGACAATTCCGTCAAAGCGTGCCATGGGTTTATCCACTTGTTCACCGCCAGCATGAGACGTATCTTTGCCGGCACGTCTTCCTTCATAGCGTCTTTGTACGGGAGAAGCATGCAGTACATCGTTTCCGCTCTGTGCATTCGTCCGTAATTCTTCATAGCGCCTCCAGCAGCGATTTCACGCCGGTTCCTTTAGTTCTCCGTTGTTCAAAAAGTTACCTCATGGATGTTGGCAGATTCCAGGCGATACATCTTGCGATGCCGTACATGTTCACCGTGGCGTTACCGTTCACGGCATCCATGAGGTTTGGCTTTCCCGAGCCTCAAAATTTTGCCCGTCTGTGGTCCTCGTCCGGGCTTCCGAGTTGCAGTATTACATGACCTTGTTTGTGCTTATCTCGATGGTTTCTTGGTCGTAAGCTTTCCCGGATTGCGCAGCCGCCTCCGGGGAGCGGGACATAGTACCCTGCGCGGCACGTCCACCGCTGAATCCGTGCGCTGGGGCTTCGTTCTGCGGCACCCGCCGCATATTCTTGGAGACGGTGGTGCTTTCGTCCTCTGCCTCGCGGTGAGAGGCGTCTCCGTAAAGGTTGCCGTCTTCGGGGCCGTATGACGGCGGTACGTTTCCAGTATTATAGCCCCTTGGGTTGCTCGCCTTATCGGTACAGGCATGTCGAGAGCAGACTTTGTCCGCCTTTATTGATGGAGCGGACGAACCACCTTCGCACGGGACTTTGTGTAATACCCTCTTAGTGATTCATCTAACGCGGGAATTGTTTTCGTTAGATTAATCGTTTCATTCCGTGCAAACTTGTTCCCTCCGGCGGCTGGAAGTGATAAATGAAATGCGTGTGTTAAGTGCGTGGCTTGTGCCACTGCCGCCATCGGGATAATAGCTAGTCATCTTTGCGCTTGAAGTCGATATCGATCTTAGTGTAGTAGGTGGACTCTGCGTTCTTCACGATTGAGTCCAAGAAGCCGTTGACGAGGTTCTTTTGGTTTTCCTTCTTGTTGAAGGCTTCGAGGAGAAGCTTTCGGAAGTCATTACGCTTGCTTTCGATAATGCTCTGCAACTCGCTCTTGATGAGATCTGAGATAATTTTGCTCACGTAGTATTCTATGAGTGTGCACGCACGGTCGTTGCGAATGTCGTAGTCATCAGCCTTGGCGCCATTCTCTCTCTTGACCTTGGTGGTCAGCACTGCGTTGACAACGCCATTCACGATTCCGGTCTTTTCGGTGTCGACGGCGTTAGCAATTGCGAGCAACACGCTCTGCTTGACGACATCGGTGACATACTTTTGATCGACATTGAGATTGAGTCCGATTATCTGCTGCATCGGGGATTCCATAGTAATTCTCCTTTTGTGTCAAAGTTAAAGGGTGATTGACGGTTTGAGCTGAATTCACTTACGCGGCGCTCACTCTACGTCAATCGTTCGTGGCTCCTGCGGGACTTGAACCCGCGACCTCTAGCGCTCTACCAACTGAGCTAAGGAACCGTTGACCACGTACAAGTTTCGCAAATTACGGGAATTCTTTTCACTTGTACGTGGGGTGCTTCGGGCGTGGCATCAACAATGGAGAGTTTTCCGAGCCTTTCGAGAATCAACGTTCATCCGGTTTATTGGAGATTGTTTTTTCCTTGATTGGTTGGTTACTCGTCACGCCTTCCGCTTCGCCGTGGGCAAAAGTTAGGCTCGCACGGCGAAAAGTTTGTGGTTACAAAAGGCTCGTCTGTTCCGGGTTGTCCTTTTTCTTATCGGTTTTCTTTTGCGTAAAAAGCCTCTTTGAAATGTCACGGCCTTTTTTAGATGATACGTATGGGGAGTATCTGTATTTCTTGTCCACTTTTCTTAAACGGATTTCAAGATTTTCTACAATCTTTAAAAGGTTGTCACGTTCAATGTCGGAAATCTTGATATTGTGCTTTTTGGCAAAATTTGAAATCCTAGCACGTTGTTCAGCCGTTGCGGGCCAGTTTGCCTTTTCTTCCTTTTCGGATTTTTCGCGGTCTTTCTTCATTGCGGTAAGTTCGCATTGAAGGCGATTAATCAGGGATTGCATTTCTTCAATTTGCATTATTAAAACCTCTTACTTTGTTATCAAAACGGCAAGTCTTCGCAATCGTCGGCTTGCTGCTGGTCGTACTCGTTCTGGAACGAGTTGCGCTGCTGTTGAGCCTGCTGACCATATCCGTTGCCGTTCGCTTGTCCGTTTCCGCGCGGCGTGAGAATCTGGAACGTGTCGAGCAAAACTTCCGTCACGTATCGCTTCTGTCCGCTCGCCTGGTCTGTCCAGCTTCGGTTAGTCAAGCGTCCTTCGACATAGAGGCTCGTTCCCTTGCGAATTTGGAGCTGTTCGACGACATCCGCAATCTTGCCCCAGCCTACGATGTTGTGCCACTGCGTGTCTTCTTTCTGTTCGCCGTTGGCGTCGCGGTAGCGTCGAGAGGTGGCGATGGAGAAGGACACGACCTTCTTTCCGCTTGCCTGGTTCACGCGGATTTCCGGGTCCTTGCCGAGATTGCCAATTAATTGAACTTTATTCAAATATGCCATAGTGTTATCCTATTTTGTTAAGTTTTTTTAAAATTTCGAGGGCTTCCGCATCCAGCTTGCGCGTTATCTTCTTTCTTGCTGCCGCTCTGTCCGCTGCCGCTCTGTCCGATCGCAGGAAGCCCGAACCGAACAGGCGTTCTCATTAGTTTATACAAACTTCCCTTTCATCACATCATACGTAGCGACTACCTTGTCACGGCTCCAGATGCTCTCGCCTCTCTTCTTGCGGCTTATCTGTGCGTATGTGAGGCTGTAGCTCTTGCCGTTCGCCGGCATATCAGTGATGACTCTTGGGATGTCATTCGTTGGTGTCATAGACCAATCTCCATCTGCTGCATCTTGTCCTTTTTCGTCCGCCGGTTGATGGGCGCGTACCCGTCGTAGCCGTTGTCGACCGCCCATTTTTCGAGAGCCTTGATGCGCCTGTATTCCGGGCTTTCGGGACCGAACTTTTCGCGGGCAATTTGGGTTGACGGGTACTTTATCTTTCTCATCGTCGTTACTTTATCTTTAGGGTTCGTTCCTTCGGCTTGATGACGATGCCATCGTGATAGAGTTCGAGCATCTTGTCCATCGTGATTCCGGCTGCCTTCTGCATGGCGCTCACCGTCACGCATTCGAAGAGCTGCTCCTTATTCGCAATCAAACCGCATTCAATAAGGTTGTTTGCTATTACGTGGGCTTGGCCTTCTTCGAATTCATAGGTATAGCTCTGCTTACTCCAGCTCACATTCTTTGGCAAATCTTCATCTGATCCCACGTTGAAAGCGTGCTTGCATACCGTCTTGATGTAATCTGCCAGCTTTTCAGCCTTTGCCTTGAGTTCCCAGATGGCCGCGATGTCATTTGCTCTGATGTTTCGCTGTGCAACAAATTCGGCTTTCGCTTCCTCGTCCATTTCCACGCCTGCGTGTGCGCTCAAGTAGTTGAGCGTGTCCATTTCGGATGCGGTGAGTGTCATGCCCTTGATGTCTGCTTCACTGAATGCCATTACTTCCTTAGCCATTGTTTTATTCTCCGTTGAAAAGGTCGTTGTTAGTTTGTTCCTGCGCTGTAGGTGCGCTTTTTGGCTGCTGCTGCGCCTTCGAGATGTTCGCCACGATCGTGTTGAAGACCTCGCCGCGGCGTTCCGGCGGCACGTTGTTAGCGCTCTTGAAGCCGAATTCGTCCATCGTGGACTTGTAGATTTCGGGCGCCTGCGTCCACAGGCCTTTCATCCCGTCCATGAACTGCTTGGTATCTTCGTCGATTTCCTTCTTTGCGTCCTTCGGCTTTGCCGGAGCTTGCGGCTGTGACACATCCTGCGAAACTTCGGTGAATCCTTGCTGTTCGAGCTTGTCCGCGCCTGTCATGTGTTCGGGGAGCTCGTCTGTCGTGTACGGCATGCCTCCGAAGTCGCACGGAAAAGCGCGACGGAAAGCCGTTGCAATCGCTACCTTCTCCAGCATCATGCGCGGCTTGCTCGCCCAGAGCGAACGACCTGTAGAGTATTCGCTCATCCATACGGTAGAAGTTACCGGCATGGTGCGGTCCTTGCGGTAAACCTTGCACGTGCATCCCATTTCGCCATTCACTACCTGGAAGCTTGTTTCGAATCCGTTGTAGTTCGGGTTCATTTCGGCACGCTTGAGGTACACCTCGTATCCGGTGACGATGGACATTACAGTCTGTCCGTCCTTGTTGCGGTACGTCGTGGCGTAGATTTCACGCTTGAAGGGGTTAAGGCCGAAAGCCTGCGCGACGGCTGCAAACTGGTTGCGCTGAACGTCAGTAAGCTTGTCCGTGAGCGTTGCGAAGTAGTCGCTAAGTAGCTTCGTCGTAATTTGGTTCTGTTCGCTTGTTGTTGCGATTTCGTTTGCCATTTGGGTATTCTCCTGTTAAAAGTCTTTCCAGAGGATTAAGATTGCGAAGATTGCGAGAAACGCGGTAACGACTACGCATAGGAAATCGGTCACGAATTCTGCCCAGTCCTGGGGATCCTCTTTCATGCGGTTAATCTTTCTCGCTATGCGTTCAAGCGGTTTCATTTTACTTTCTCCGTAAGTAGTTTGTTAAAGGTTCAAATTCGAGCAGGGCGTGGTCGTGGGCGAAACCCCATGCTAAGGCGTCCCTCATTGTCATTACGCCAAGCGGCTATCCGTTCGCCTCGACATAGAATAGCTGCTTCGCATCCATGCTCTAAATCCGGTCGAGCATGGACGCAAGGGCCATGAGCTTGACAAAGAGGTACATGCAGCCCATTCCGACAGCCATTATTCCTGCAAATCCGGCAATATTCTTTACATTATCCATCGTCGGCTCCTATGCGTTGATTACCAGCAGGCGGGCGAAGAAGCGGAGCTCCTTGGCACCGTTGCACTTGCCGTTACTTTCGCGCTGTTCGACGGCTTCCTTGACGGACTTCGGTACATTGCCTGTGCATCTGATGTGGGCGCCTTCTGCATCTTCGTCTATAACGATCTGCCAAGTTCCATCCTTGGAACGTATAATGTTGTCGGAAAAAGACATTTTACGCCCCTTCGATAAAGTTTTTCGCGTCGCGCAAAGTTTCGCCGATGGTGGCCGTGGAGTCCACCTTGAAGCCGAGTTCTTCGGCCTTCGCTATTGTCTGGAGGTCGCTATCACGCGAGAAAGAGCGCACAACGGCCTCGCTGATTACGTTGGTAAGTGAAGCGGGGATTCCGCTATCCTTGCGGCGTTTCGATTCGGCGGTGGCGATTTCGTAAGCCTTCGCCGTGATGGCCACGCTCTTGAGCGTCGTCGTTTCTGTTGCCATTTTTTAACCTTCCTTTTTTTCGTTTACATGTGTAAATATACCATAATTTTTATTCAATGTCAAGATATTTTTTATAAAAAACTTAATTTTTTTTGTAAAATATTTATTAACACGAAAATAGCGCCATTGCTGACGCTATTTTGTTTTTTTGTGGGTGAAAATCCGTGACGCTAAAGCGCCTCGACTCGTGCACCGTCATTTGTCGTAACTGGATTCCGTTGTATGTCATACGTGCCCCGCGTTCTCGTAACCGAACATCTTGCGGAAGTCGTCAACGGTTGCCGGGATAAGTGCGAGCGATATAGGTCCGCTTGCCGGGTATCCGTTAGCTATCGAGAGCTTCCGCCAGTACTTGAGATAGAGCCTGTAAATTGCCTTCTTGATGGGCAGCGTGTAAGTCCTGTAGTAGTCCGGGCCGTTAGAGCGCGCGTCGCAAAGGTTAAAGTACGCATTGCCGCCGCATGCAATGGTGTAGTTCCTTACGGCCTCGTTGCAGTTGATGGCCTTCTTTACGGGTTCGTCCGGCAGCCAGGTCCTGCACGGGTTATGCCATTCGTTCGGTTCAGGTTTTGGGATGACTGGATTCATGCTATACGCTCCTTACAAGCTCTTCAAAAGTCTTTCAATCTGAATTTTGATGCTTTTGGACAAAACTCCACCTTGATCAAAATTTATCCCTATCGGATTTTGGTCGTATTTAGGTTTAGGAACTGGAATGTCTTGTGATGGGATTTCTTTTGGACGTGCGGCAATCATGGCTTGCTTTTTTTCGTATGCAATCTGCTTGTACTCTTTTACAAGAGCTTTGTATTCAGGGATGGCGCAAAGTTCAATATCTTCATCATACGGGAGCTTGTCGCTCCAAATAGCCTGCTTGCATCCGCTAGCTCTGTGATAGCGCTTTTCAACACACCATCTAATGTCGTCTACATTTGCAGGCGCAGGCTTCAATCCTCTGGCCTCCCGCATTTCGGGGACATCGTTGAAATACCCTTTAAGCATACGTGTAGGGCATTTTAATTTGTCGATTTCCTCAATTTCAAAAGCGAGCTGGTCAGCTTCCGGCACCTGTACACGGTGTCTATGGAACTCACGAACGAGGAGCGTAAAGATTATCTTTTTGCGAAGGACGTGTTCCAATTCGCTAATTTGTTCTTTCGTCATTACAGTTTTCCTTTTTTAAAGTCCATAGAATTTAATCTGGTCATCCGTCAATAGCGAACGTGCCGATGCAGCCATCCGTTCACGTTCCTGTTGAGCAAAACTCTTTTGAGGTTGGTTTCTTTCGGCTTTCGCCCTTTTTTCCAAGAGGCTGTCATGCACCCAGCCGCGCAATGCAGCGGCATCGCTCTTGTACTTTTTGCCTGTTGATTCCTTGTAATTGGATAATATGCTCACCATCTCGTCAAGGTCTTTCCCGTACTTAGTCACCAAATAGGCTTCCTCGTCGTCTGTAACGGTCACGAATCCTCTATCACCGTCTATCGCATGCTTTACGGCAGCTGGCTTTTTAGGCTCGGTCTGCTTGTCTTTTTCCTTGTTTTGCTCCTTTTCTTTCTGCGGCTCCTTTTCTTTTTTCGGCCGTCCGCCTTTTTTCCCGTTTTCAGAGCGTACATCGTGATCTCTCACAGCGGCATCCCACGCTAATTTCGCCCTTGCGCTATTCTTGAAATTTTTTGTTGACAAGGCCATCCTGTAAAGATATTCCTCACGTCCAAGTGCTTCGAAATTCACAGCGCCATCTTCGTTGCGGAATTGGTCTGTAAGTTCGGACAGGTTGCTTATCCAAACTTTTACCCATTTGGGCCTTTTATCGTTTTCAGCCATCAAACACCTTCTTTTTTCGCAAACGCTTCGACGGCCTTCTTCACAATCTTGCCCTTCGTCTCGTCCAGCTTTTCGGAAAGAATTTCCAAAAGGGCATCTGTACTTTCAGGGATTGCGACTTGCTTTCTTGCTTCTGCCATTAGATTCTCCTATCGTTCGTGCTGTCTCGATTTTCAAATATAATACTTTTAAAATAAAAAGTCAATAAAAAAAGTAAAATTTTTCTTTAAAAAAAATAAACTAAAAAAGTTAAGCTAGAAAAAAGATAAGGTTTTTTTTAGCTTTCGTTTAGTTTAAGCTAAATTAAAGCTAACACAAAAGCTAAACAAAAGCATATTAGAAGATAGAAGATAGAAGATAGAAGTATAGAAGTTAGATATTAACCATTATTCAATTTTATGTATTTATCCATATATTGAGAGATATGTACATTATAGGGGGTTCTAGGGGGAAATGAAAACAAAAAAATGCGCTTGATAGAAAAATTTTTTTCCGAACTGTCGAACCGCCGAGGATTCCTCGGATACTGAAAAAGGGCGGATTGCTCCGTCCTTGTGCTGGAATCGATACAAAATGTTTAGTTTCGGGAATTTATTCCGCGTTTTGGGCGATATATCGTTCCACTCAAGTGTTTTTTAAACTTTTCTCAAAATTTCTGTTGATAAATTGTGATTTCGTGTGTATATTTTGAGTGGTAACTGTATCACCTGTATAGGTGTTCGGTTCCGGGAGGTCACATCAATGTCTAAATCAGTTCCGCAGCCTAAGGCGGCTGCAAAGCATATGCCCACAGATTGCACAGAAACGCAGTCTGTAGGCGATTATCTAGTGGGACGCTATGGTTGCATATCCAACACGATTCCAACGCTTCTGTACGCCATTCTGTGCGAAATAGTGGAGGTCAAGAGATGTCTCTCGAAGAAGTGACCGAAACCCCGAAGAAGTCCCCGAAGAAGAAAAACCCGAACTGGACGCCGGAAGAGGCTAAAAAAGCCTCTAAAAAAGCCGTATGGACTAAGCAGAAATTTGCAGACCGAAGAAAAGAGTACAAGCAGGCGGTCATGTCGAAGCTCACGCCCGATGAACTCGCGAGCGTGATGGCGAACGCCATGAAGACCGGCAACGACAGAAAATTGAACTGCTGTATCGAAGTTGCCAAGTTCATCGGATGCCACTTCGACCAGAGCGAAGAACGCGTGCAGAACCTTTCGGTAAAGTCCGACTCAAAGGTGTCGGGCAAGCTCGAAGTTTCCGTGACGGGGCTGGATGGCTAAGGTCAATGTGGACCTTTCCGGGCTATTGCCGCACCAGCGAAAGCTGATCAAGAGCAAGGCGAGAAAGTCCGCGCTCATCTGCGGTCGCGGTGCCGGAAAGTCTTTCGTGTGCGCCGTGCTGTGCCTCCTCGTGCTACTCATGGGCCGTAACGTGCTGATAGGAGGGCAGCGGTATGACACGCTGCACGACACGCTTTACGACGAAATCAAGAAGATCGCTGCTCTATGGGGAATCTACGACTACATCGAGTGGCGCGAACGGCCGATGATGATGACGCTCGGCGACGCCCATGTGTGGTTCGGCACTTACGAGAGCGTGGATGCGGTCCGTGGCTACTCCCGCGTTTCGCTCATCCTGCTCGACGAGATGTTTCTAGCTCCTGCCAACATCCTCGCCGTTTGGGGTCCCTGCATGCGTGCAGCTGGTGGCAATACGCGCATTGTTGGCGCTACGACGCCTCGCCTCGGCTCCATGTGGAATGTCCTCTTTTCCGATCCGAAGTGCGACTGGGAGACAATCACGGCCTCGACAATGGACAACGACAAGATTTCGAAGGACGAACTCGACCTCATCCTCTCCGAAATCCACGACGAGAACATGTACAAGCAGGAGATTCTCGGTCATATCTTCAACGGATTGGGAGCCGCTGCAATAGTCCGTCTTGAGGAGTTCCCGAGGCTTCCGGGATTCTCGACGGACCAGCGGGTCATCGCCGGGCTTGACTGCGCGGACGGTGTCGAGCGTGACTGCACGGCTTTCTTCAAGCGCCGTGGAAATACGGTGCTTGAGATGTGGGAACTCAACGGCATCGACCACGAGGAGTGCGTGAGGAAAATCCGCGAGTCCAACAGGCGCGAACCTATCGACGAGCTGAACATGGACCACGCTTTCAGCGATTACGAGTACAACGTACTCAAGTACGAGATTCCATGCGAACAGGTAAACTTCGCAAGGGCGCCGAGCGAGGAGATGAAGGGCAAGTACGGCAACGTCCGCGCCGAGATGTTCTTCAACCTCGCGTGGTACGTTCGGCACGGTCTTTGTGTAGACGGCTTCGAGAAGTCCGGGGAACTCAAGCGGCAGCTATGCGCTATGACGTGGTACAAGGACAACCAGGAACGGCTAATGATCGTAAAGAAGGATGAACTCAAGGCGGTGCTTAAACGCTCACCGGATACGGCTGACGCTGCTGCCTTGACGTGTCTGCATAGGTACGCTGGAGACGACCCGACAATGAACGTGGCGATGAACTCGAACGCGGTCGTAACGTCGGAAGAAATCGAATCGATCATGTCGGAGGAATGATGGCTGTGGGTAAGCTAGACATTTGGGATAACGCGGACGCGCTCGCCATGGCCGTGCGCCTTCACGTGGCGCGGCGTGCATCCGCGGAAATCGAGGAAATGCTCGGACTGGCTGTCATCGACATCGTGGACCTCGCCACGCGCCTCCTGCTAAAGTCGAAGCCGAACTATATCCCCTTCCGGGCGGTCATGTTCTCGAAGGACACGCAGGGTGAGCTCGTTATGCTCGTTTTCCGGGCTATAGCATCCGGGCGTGTGGCGACTTCGAACCCTCGCGCGATGGTGAACTTCTTCATCAAGGTGGCGCAGAACAGGCTCCGCAACCTACGCCGCAACGGAGAAGTGAGGAGGCTAAAGGCTGACATCCGCACAGAATCGGAACTCGGAATAACTACGGCTGACGCATTATCGACACGCGTCGCAGACTTTACCGGGAAGGAAGTTTTAAACAAGGTAACAACAAGGAAAAGAGAGGTAAGCTCATGGGATACAAAGTAGACGAACTCATCGAATCGATGAAGGCCGAGGAAGGCGCAGGAAATACGACTCCGTCTGAAACTAATACTCCTCCGTCGGAAGATACTCCAAAGGAAACGGAACCGAAGCAGGAAACGCCACCGGCAGAACCGAAGACTGGAGAAGACGACGACAAGGGAGGAAACGGAGGCGAACCGCCAAAGCAGAAGGAAGATGACGACAGGTTCAGCCGCGCGGAGTTCTCTTTCCGCCGCAAGCTCGAAAAGGCGAGCCGCAAGCACGCCGAAGACCTCGCCGAACGCGACAAGAAGTACAACGAACTTTTAGCGCAGTTCGAGGAACTGAAAAGGACCGTAGCGCCGAAGGATACTCCGAAGAAGCGCGATGACTTCGCAAACGACGACGAGTACATCGACTACCTGACCGAACAGCGGGTAAACAAGATTCTCGCGGAACGTGACGGCAAGGACGCGGAACGCCGCGCCAAGGAAGCGGAAGAAACTAAGAAGGCTAAGGAGCAGGAGGCGGAACTCGTCGAGGCGCAGCAGCGATGGATAAGTCATGTCGACAAGTGCTTTGCGGGTGACGAACAGCGCAAAGAGAAGTTCATGTCAAAGATGCAGTACGCAGTCAAGAACGGATTCGGGGAAATCCTCGACAACTGTCCGCCCGCATCCGACTTCCTCATGAACCACCCGAACGGGCCGAAGGTCTTCGAGAAGCTCCTCAACGAGAAGGAAACGTTCCTCCGCGTATTCAGCGAGAACGCAAGCCCGCTAGACATCTACTACGAGCTTCGCAGCATCGAGCGCGAGCTGAACGCGCAGCCGCCACAGGGCGCGGGCGTACAGCCTCCGAAGCAGACCATGCCTAAGCTAGGAAAGCCGGGCAAGCAGGCCGGGGCGGGTACGAAGCCCGACATCTTCAGCGACAACGACGCGATGCTTTCTTTCATCCGCAGCCGCTAACAGTTTTCCTTTTCTCCGTTAACATGCAGGGGACCTCTTCGTGGGGTCCCCTTTTTCGCGGGTAGTTAAGGAATGAAGACGCATTGCAAGGCGTCATTCGAGAGGCGGCTCTAATTCCGCTTTTTCGCCCTTGCGGAAGGCTGTAGAAAGTCCGCAAAAAATAACGGCTCTAATCGCCATCGTGGCGCGTCCATTGTGCCGTGGACAATCAAGGACAACATCTACAACCAACAATTCCCACAAGGGGCATTATATGGCTTTTGCTAACAACAAGAAATTGAAGCTCATCGCCGCCATGGTCGAAGACCTGATGGCGTACATCAAGGGCGCAAAGTCCTTCTTCTCCCAGTCCGAAATCAAGGGCAAGAAATACGGCCAGAAGGTTTCCGGCTACCTCCCGGACCCGGGCACCGTCGTCGACGGCATCGTCGCAAACCCGGACGCAATCAACGAACCCGAAGTCGACGCATACATCAACAACAAGAACAGCTCTTGCGAAACCGACCTCTGGAACGACCTCGTGGACATCGAATCCTTCAAGGATGAAATCGCCACGCCGCGTGCAAACAACCTCGCCTTAACGACGCAGAAGGAAGTCATGGGCGAAAACATGATCCGCTCCGCACAGGCCGTCGTCGTCACGACCGCAGACTTCAAGCTTCTCACGAAGTCCGCTTCAGCTCTCCGCGACCTCGGTGTCGGTGGAAAGTTCCTTTCCTTCCAGAACCCGGACATCATGGGCGACATCGCGGAATCCGGCCTCGCCAAGTTCATCCCGCAGGCTGACATGCAGAAGATTTACGGCGACGCCTATCTCGGCCGTTACAGCGGCGCACAGCAGATCGAAATCGCAAATACTCCGATTATCGACACCACGGGCATGGACGCAGCTCCGACCATCAGCGCAACGGTCGTCAAGGACTCCAGCAACAACGTCATCGGCCTCGAACCGATCAAGACCGCTACTGGCTCCGGCACCGGCTCGCTCATCGTGGGCGCAGCCTACAAGGTCACCGGCCTCAAGATTCGCAACGCCGCCGGCATCGAAACCGACCGAGACTACGTCATCATCTGGGGCAAGGAACGCCAGGGCGGCTCCGTCGTGAACGGCATCCCGGAACTCCGCGTCACCGTTGACGGCAAGGGCTACAACAACGCGAACGCACACATCGACGCTGCAACGCTCGCTTCTGCAATCTCCGGAACGACCGCAACCTTCACGCTCACCCCGTTGCTCACCGCTTCGAAGAAGTACGCCATCGGTCAGGTGCGCACCGAAGACTCCCTCAAGTGGGACCAGTACCGCTTCGACGGCCTTCCGGGTTCCGAAGACCAGGATGTCGGCACGTTCGGCAACGTCACCCTCAAGCTCATGGCCTTCGGTGACGGCAAGAACGGCGTCAAGCTCCTCCGCATCGACCTCCCGTACTTGGCAAAGATTCTCGAACCTCGCGAATCCGTGACAACTTACCTCCAGCTCAACTAAACGGGCTGCGTAACCCCTCCCACAGAGCCTCACGCGTCTATCGTCGTGAGGCTTTTTTCGTGTGGCGGGTAGTTGATAGCAGAGGACAACATGACAGTTAATGAACTTATACAGACAGCGGCGGAAGACCTTTCGCAGGTAGGCGACGGCGAAACGCTCGACGGAGAAACCGCTGCAAGCTACGAGGGCCTGCTGAACCGCGCGATTACCATGCTCAATCAGGACGGGTACATGTCCGTAACAGTCAAGGAGTACGACGTGAACGCTGCTGGTTCCGTCGTCTTCCGCAAGCTCGAAGAAGGCGAGGCTCTCCCGGCTCACAGCATCGACGTGAACCCACCCGACAGCGTGCAGGGCGTAGCCCGAAAGGTCGGCATACGTTGGATGAGGCTAAACGGAGCGGAGCCGCAGACGCTCGCGGCTTGCAATACTTTCAGCCTTCCGCAGCTATACTCGTACTCGCTCTCGGACGAAGTCGCTCCGGGCGGTGGTAGGCGCGTTATCGGAATTCTCAAGCTCAACGGCTCGGCGCCTGTAGACCTCAAAATCTTCGTGAATTCGTCTTTGCCGAAGTATCGACTTGGCGACACGATCTATTTGAGCGACCTCTATCACGACCTCATCCTTTACGCTCTCGAAGTAAAGGCGTGCAAGAAGTACAAGCTATACTCGTACCTGGAACAGGCTGAAAAGGACCTTGCGGACGCGAAGGACATGATCGACCGCAACACGCTACAGAACCGCCCGATGACCAACATCGACGACGGATGCTGCGGCGGCTACATGGACGACTTCTACAACGGTCTCGGAGGCGTCGGTTTCTGATGGCTACATCCAAGGTAACTCAGTTTTTGGTAGGCGCTTCGAACAAGTCGAAGTTCCCCGGAATTCAGGGCGCCCAGTGGTCATGCAACATGTACTACTCGAAGAACGGCTCCGACGAGTACATGGAATCGCTGCCGGGAATGAAGCTCCTTTCAGTTGTGGATAGCGGAGCAAGATGCCGTGGCGCCTATGTATCTACTATCGGACTTGCAGCGGAACAGAGCCCGGAGGACATGTTCGCCGTATTCGGGAACGTTCTCTACCGCTTCGACGCTTACGGCAACCGTACCGTAATAGGACCAGTATCGAGCAACGGGAAGCGCGTAAGCTTTGCCGAAACAGGCGGTCCGCGTGCGCTACTGCTCGTTGCGGATGGTTCGTCTCTTTACTACTACGACCTGCTCGAAGGCGGCGGGCTTGTGCAGATACAGCTCCCGGAGCGCATCACGTCTCGCGGTGGAACGGTCACGCCATCGCATGTGGCGGTCGTGGCTGGCTCGATAGTCGTTAACGACACGCAGTCGGGCTACTGCTACTACTCCGTACCTTACCCGCTCTCGAACGATACGCGCACCATGTTTGTCATTGGCTCGGACGGAAAGCCCGAATACGAGGATGACGGCGTAACCGTCAAGACGGAAGAAGTCGAGAGCCGCCTTCACGTATTCGAGGACGATTATCACGTGCAGCAGTATTTCAACGGCGAAAGCTCAAGCGACAACGTGAGCGCCATCTATGCGGTGGGTCCTACACTCTACGTGTACGGACCGAAGACGGTGGAAATCTGGCAGCGCGGAAGCGGTGAGTTCGAGGACTGGATTCGCACGAGCTACACGGCGCAGAACTCCTTCGGTCTTGAGGCCCCGAACAGCGTGGCTTCTTCCGGGTCTGTTGTATACTTTATCGCTAGCGGAGCACAGTACGGCAAGGCCGTAATGATGGTAAGCGGGTCCTCGTTCAAGAAGATTTCCGAGGAATGGCTAGAACACAAGCTCTTGCAGGAATCGACGGAGAGCGCTTACGGCTTCTGCTACAGCGTTGCGGACCACAACTTCTATGTACTCCAGCTAAACAGCATCGGTGAAACATGGGTATACGACACGCTCGACGGAGGATGGCACCAGCGAACGTCGAGAAGCAGAAAGAGCGGGATCGAGTCGCAGTGGCGGGCGGGCGGTATCGCGTACTACCGCGAAAAGTTCTTCACGTTCACGAACGACGGGTGCGTCTGCGGGTTCAATCACGACTACTGGAGCGAGGACTTCCCGGACGGCACGAGCTACCCGATGATACGCCACAGGCAGACAGCCGTAATCGTGGACAACCTCAAAAACTTTGTTCTTGAGGAACTTGCGATCGAGTGCAACGTTGGGACGTGGGAAGATTACAGCCTCAAGCCGGAACTCCTGCTCGAAGTGAGCAAGGACGGTGGAAACACGTTCGGCAACGTCAAGCACGCGAGCCTCGGACGAACTGGAGACTACTCGCACCGCGTGCGCTTCCGCAATCTCGGAATGTGCCGCAAGTGCGTACTTAGGATAACATATTCACACCCGACGGAACTCACGCTCAACTCGTGTTCAATCCGTGCGGAATCGACAGCGGAGATGATCTAGCATGAGGAACGCGGTAATCAATGGAGGAAGCCCGAAGGAAGACGTGTGGGGCGTTCTTACGGGCGTATGGAACGAGTACGACGACCGTGAATGGCACGTAGTCAAGACCCCGTTTATGGTGGCGATGACCGCCACGCTCGACGATGGTCCGCAAATCCTCCCGGTTTCTCCTCCGCGCACGTGCATACTGAAATGGGCGAACGCTACGGCTTCGGGTAGTTGCGTATTGAGGGCGAAGGACAGGAACTTCACGCTCCCGGCTCGGGCTGTAGTCGAGGTCATAATGCTTGGAACAATTGGAGACAGATAATGGACAACCAGAAGATCATTGACGGAATGAAGAAGCTCCGCGAGGCAATCGGGGACTTTATCGACAACATGGCTATCGACGAGGCCGACGAGGAAATCAAGGCAAAGTCCAGGAAGCCGAAGAAGGAAGAAACCGAAAATCCCGGCAAGGATGACGACGGGGAGGATGACTAGATGGCATCTTTTGGCGAAAATACAGGCAAGTTCTTTGCCGACCCGTTCGGCATCTTGTCGAGTTTCTCGACTGGCGCCGGTAAGGTTCTTGGCACAGACAACAACGCTGCCGTAGACAAGGCCATCGGAACGCTGGACGATGTTCAGTCGATGGCTGATTCCGTTTCAGCAAAGAATCGCGGGCTTTACGGCGACTACTACGGCAAGATGGACGAGATGTACGGCGGCAACGCATCCAAGTACAACGACGCAGTTTCTCGTCTCGCGGACGCAATCGAGAAATACGGAGACTTCGAGTATTCCGGGAATGTCGAAGACTTCCTCGACCCGGTTCGGAACCAGCGCGTAGCGTCTGCCATGAGCGCAATCAACAACGCAAGCGCAAGCGGCGGAAACCGTTTCTCGTCGAACTATCTCGACAAGGTGGCGGCGAAGCAGCAGGCGCTCGCGTCCGAGGAATGGCGCAGCGCATATGACCGCATGATGCAGGACCGTTCGCAGCAGATGCAGGAATGGCAGAGCAGGCAGAACAGGATAAACAACATGGGAACGATCGCGGGTCTTTACGGCAACGACAGAACGCAGCTCTCGGACGCTATCGGCAACTACTACAGCAACCTCGCCAACCAGAACAACGCCGACCTTGAAGTTGCAAGCGACATCGCGCAGGGCAAGGCTAACATGGACATGAACCGCAAATCCGGCATCGGCTCGGTGCTCGGTGGCGTGGGCAACTTTGTAAGCTCGTTCTTCGGGTAAGGAGGTCTATTTATGCCTTTGTCTGTAAATTTCAGATGGAAAACACCCGCACTTGCGACACCGCAGAGCGACGCGGAAAAGAGCAACCTAAACGAGAACCTCATGCAGCTTGGCGACGCCATCTCCCGCATGAGGGCTTCGCGCTACAACAAGGCACAGACGGCACGCAGGAACGCCATAGAGGACGAAAACCGCGCAATCGCGGCGGAAGACAGGGCGCGTGAAATCGACGAGCAGGAACGACGTAAAAAGGCGTATGGCGAGGCTGCCGACATCATGCGCGGACGATCCGCGGAACGCGAAAGGCTATTGCAGGAACGCGCGTCCATTGTGGCGCAGATTAACGGACTCAAGCAGAGGATGGGCTTGTAATGGCGATTCCCTGGCGAAAGGTGCTTGAGATTCTTCCGAGAATCGCTTTATCGGCTCTCCCCGGCTTGGTGCAGGGAGGGCGCATGGCGAACATCCTCAACGCGGCAGCGGGAAAGAAGCTCAAGGGTGCGACGTTCACCTATCCGGCGATGACGAACGACTTTTACTATCCGATGGTTTCGGATGTCAAGTCTACGGTCGTGAACGGTCACAAGACGCAGCTCCCGTCGCTAAACTTCGGAATCGACAGGGCGAACCAGGCGGCTGCTCTTGTGCAGGATCTTGGAGCGCATAACGTAGCGGTTGCGAACGGCAACGAATCGGAGCTTGAGCAGTGGTGGCCAGGAAAGGACGTCAAGCCACGACGCGTGATTCACCCGACAAGCTCGGCTGTGAACGGTATCCGCATCAACAAGAACGGCACCGTGAGCGTTAAGTTCATCAACGGTTCGAAGTGGTACACGTACCAGGCGGGGCGCGACATCCGCGAATCGTCCGAGATGGCTAAGGACCTGCTAACGTCTCCTTCTATCGGTCGTGCGCTTGTACGAAAGGGCAAGTTTGCACATGCAGACTCGAAGGACCTCACGGCGCCGAAGGTAGCCGACCCGAACGTCGGATGGTGGGGCAGAAAGTATTACAACGGCGACAAAAGTCAATGGACGGAATAAGGAGCTTATAACATGGAATGGCGGTGGAACAATTACGGACAAAATGCGCAGCCTGTTGGGGGCATGGCAACAGGCGGTCAGGAGGCTTTCGACGCTTCGCAGGATGCGAGGGATGGCGCACTTCTCCGCAGCCTTGAGGCGCGTCTTGCAGACATCGACGCGGAGCTTGCAGCATTTGACAAGGCAAATCCGGGATTCAACCCGGACGCGGTGGAAATAGCCGCCAAGCGTGCAGAAATCGGGGACTTCTCTGCATACGACAACATGCAGGGCAGGGGCGCACAGAACGCAGACCCGACGGGCATCGAGAACGAACTTTTCAACGCGGAAAAGCTCACATGGGGCTTGAAGTCCAAGAGCGGCGAAGAGAAGGAAATCGCGAAGGCGAACATCGAGGCTTCCTTGAGACGTGCAGAAGAATGGGCGGACAAGACGGGCGGAAAGCTCCCGATGTCCTACCACCGTCTCAAGGCGCAGCTCGACGGCGTTGGCGGCTCCGGCGGCGACGACCGCAGCGAACTCGAATGGTCCAACAGGATTTACACCAAGGCGCTCAACAAGCAACTTACCGACGCTGACATCAAGGAGATGACGGACTACATCGAGAAGCACCCCGACCGCGAACTCTCGAAGGCTTTACAGCCCATCGTCAAGGAGTACAAGGGCAAGACGGGCGAGGCGAAGAAACGCGCCGAGAGGAAGAAGGCCGAGGCACGCGCAATCTACGACGAAATTGCGAACCTTCCAATCGACGACCAGTTCAAGGCTTTCAGATCATGGAGCGACGAAAAGAAGAATCTATTCCGCAAGTACTACAATATCGACCCGAAGAAGGGAGCGGAGGCTCGTAAATGGCAAAAGTAAAGGACATCATCAACGCCCGTTCTTACAAGGATGACGGGCTCCCACGCAAGTTTACGGACGTCATCGACACCACCCGCGGACTTACCGACGAGCTTTACACGAACAACGTACTAAAGAATCTCGGCACCGTTCCCGCGTGGATTACGGGCGAGGGAATCGCCATTGCTGACGAACCGAAAATCCCGACGTTATCGGAAATCATTAAGGCGGCGGGCATCAAGGACGACGCCAAGGGA
>Ga0247611_10003822_pt1 | contig 21756 bp, 20 predicted proteins | sample 177DNAGHGhighgp2_FD_192422 | JGI IMG/M metagenome (GOLD analysis project Ga0247611, IMG submission 192422) | Sheep rumen microbial communities from Palmerston North, Manawatu-Wanganui, New Zealand - 1770 DNA GHGhigh gp2 | ecosystem: Host-associated > Mammals > Digestive system > Stomach > Rumen... | reverse complement strand
CAAGTGTTATCATTCATTACACCATATACAGATGGTTTATATAATATAATTACAGAAATATTTAATTCAATTCATCCAAATAATTTAAAATCATTATTAAATGATGTTATACTTAGTTTATTTGAAGAAGACAAAGATAAAAATTTAAAAACATCAATTTTATCAAAATTTAAAAATATAGTACAAATATTTAAAAATTATATTTCACATATTTCACAATCAATTACAGATTTTGCTAATTTATTTAAATCAACATTCGATAATATATTAAATATAATTAATGGTAAAAATATACCTTCATTTAATATTTCAATTGATAATTTTAATTTATTAGAAATTATTAATTCAGTTCCAGAAATTAATATTTTAAAAGATGAAATGGTTGAATTTATAAATGTCGATGTAATATATAATCAGCAGCCATTAAAATTAACTTATAACCAAAATATGAATTATAAAATATAAATTATTAAAATATGAATTATTAAAATATGAATTATTAAAATATGAATTATTAAAATATGAATTATTAAAATATGAATTATTAAAATATGAATTATTAAAATATGAATTATTAAAATATAAATTATTAAAATATGAATTATTAAAATATGAATTATTAAAATATGAATTATAATCAAACAATGTTAGACAATCAATTTAATAAAAATAATAAATAATATAAAAAATTAATCGAAATAACAAAAATAACATAAATAATAATTTATAAAACTAATTATTAAAATTAATATTTCATTAATAATGCTGTTTTTAATTCTCCCATCATATACCAATAATTCACAAAATATGGCGATGATAAATATGAAATTCGAGTATCATTTAATAATGGATAATATAAATGATTATAATTTTTTAAACATTTATAATCGATATAACTTAATTCATTTACATTTGCTTTTTGTTTATACGTTCTAAAATATAATAATTCTGGTAAATAATTTAAACGATATTCATTTCTTGGTAAATATTTAACTCTTTTAATTTCAGATGGTAAAACTAAATTAAATGATTTTGAATAATTTAAATAATGTTTATGAAAATTAAATTCTTTTGTTATTAATTCAATAATATAACGTGTATTATCATTGAAATCATTATAATATTTAATATAATCATCAATTTTTAAAATGATGCTATAAAAATTGACATATATATTTTCATCTTTAATTTCAGAAACATTAATTAAATGTTTATTAATAATAATAATTCTATAATTAATAATATTTGTATTTATATTTGCGTCATTTAAAATATTGTTTAATTTATTGATTAATTCATTTAATTCTATAAATTCATTATTATTGTAAATACTTAATTCAAAATATTTGTTTTTAAATGATTGTTTATAAACATATTTTAAAGAAATATTATCTTTCAATTCCGATATTACAAATTTTAAATATTTAATGAATAATTTACTTTCTAATTTATATATTTTAAAATTCATTTTAAATGTTATAACAACATTATAATCAAATGTCGAACTTATAATTTTAAACATATTAAAATCAAAATAATTTAAATTATCCATATAAATATTAATTGTATTTAGATTTAAATATTTATTTTTAAAATATTTATTAAGTTTATTAATATATTGTTTTAAGTTATCAATATCATTATGAAATATTATTAAATATCTAATATAAATATTAATAGTTGATATTGAATATTTTAATTTTGAATCAAGTTTTAAAAATTCATTTAAATCGAAAATATGAAGTTGATTTAAAATTATAGATTTATAAAAATGTTCAAGTGGCATTAAAATATGAATAAAAAATAAATCGATATTATATTAAAATATTTTATTTTATAATTTACAATTCATAGTTATCATTTACATTAAAATATTCTAAAATTTCAGATTGAACAAAATGCCAATTATTGGCTTCTTTACTACAATCGCAACTAACATAATATTTTCCATTTTTATTTAAACATAATTTTACATTATTAGAAACTGTAATACTTTTATAAATTTTACCATTACATTCAACAAAATATTTACGTATATATTCATCTGTTAATGATAAATCATATATTTTATCTATTTCATGTTTAATAAATGTTTTAATTTTCATATATAAATTTCGATTTTTATATTTTTTTAATTCATTGTTATAATTTTTCATAATTTCATAATATACTGGAAAAGAAATAATATATTTCCATAATTTGCTTTTATCTTTTATTTGTGGTTGATAATTAATATAATTTACATTTTTATCATTTATATTATTAAAATGAAAAACTCCTTTTATATAATAACTAAAATAAAAACCATCTATATTTTTATATTCATCAGGTATATCATGAAATGGCATATATTTATCTAGTCTAACAATTAAATTTATTTTATTTTTCAAATTTTTATTTAATTTTATTTTCATAAATGATTTATAAATATCATCGAGAATATTTAAATCATTATAATATATACAACAATTAATTAATACATAAATATTTTTTAAAATAATAATATCTTTTTCAATCAATTTTGATAAAATATATAAATTAAAATCAAGAATATATAAATATTCTGAAAAATTTTTATAAAAATCGTATGTGTTAAATTTAATTTTGAAATCAAATTGTATTTTAATTTTAATAGGTTTTTCCAAAATTTGTGAATAATTATAAAATTTTAAATAATTAGCTAAAATACAATTATTAAAATCATCAAAATCAATACAATCGGTACCATTAAAATTTAAAATAATTTCTTCTAAATTTGGAAATGTATTAATTAATTTATCAATTATATTTTTAACTTGTTTATCACTTAAAATATAATAACAATTTAAATTTATAATTTCAAATGTTGTATGATAAAGCTCAGAAAATGATTTATTCAATTTTAACAAATTATTAATTGTTTTAAAATCATAAATATATTTACTTATAATTTGTAAAGTAAAATTATCTAAAGTTGAATTATTCATTAAATTATTGATTAAAAAAATATATTATTGTTAAAGTATTTAAAAATAAACATTTTAAATTCAATTTCATTATTAATTAATATATTTTATTTTAATATTTAAATTATATTCAAACTATTTAATTAAATCTAAATCATAATATTTATCTAATTCATTTTTATTTAAATAACTATTTTAAATAATGATGAAGTTGAATTTAATAATTAAAAATATATTATTTAATATACTATTAATTATAATATTTATCATCAGAATTTATTGAATAATTTAATATTTTCTTAATAATAATTAAAATAAATTTAATTTATTAATTTTAAATAATAATAATAAATTTAAACAATAATAATAAATTTAAATAATAATAATAAATTTAAACAATAATAATAATTTTAAGCAATAATAATCATTACAAAAAATAATTTTCAAATTTATTTATATCTGTAAATATTAATTTGTTTAATTTTATAATCATCATTGAAAATATTTATTTGAGAATTTTTTAATGATTTACAACTTTTTTTATTTGTTTCTATATTTTCAGAATATATAATTTCCATCATATCTAAAGGATTAAATCTAAAATCAATGGAATTAATTTGTTTATAAAGTGTATCTGCTTTGTTGTTTGTTAATAAATGATATAAATGTCTGATATATAATCCATGAGTAATACAAACTATATTATCACTTTCTAAATTTAATATTTCTGAAATAAACATTTTAACTTTTAAATCAAATTGTTCTAAATTTACGCTTACCAATTTATTAAATTTATCTTCACTTATTTTCCAAAATTTTTTATTTCCCAATCCTGAACAATCGATTTCATTTAAAGCATCATTTACAATAGCATTAACAGATGGTGCTAATATTTGCGCTGTTTCATATGTTCTAGTTGTATTTGAAATATATACATGTTTAAATATTTCAATATGTTTTCCAACTTTATCAAACCAATTATAAATTTCAGATTTTGTTAATGGTGTAATATGAACATTTTTATAATCATTTACCATTTCACCAGTTTTATTAACAATAGTTGGAGCATGTCTAATAAAATAAATATGTTTCATTAAAAATTAATAAAAATATTATTTTAAATTTTATTTTATTTATTTTATAATTATTAACCTTTAATAGTTATCAATGGTTTTAATTTAATAACTTTTCTACTAATTCCTGTTTGTTCGCATGTTTCAACAACTTCAGACACATCTTTATAAGCTTCATCACATTCTTCAGCTGCTGATTTTGGATTTACAATTCTAAATTCAATACCTTTTTCTTTCATTCCATTAATTACACTTTTAGCAGGAATATTATTTTTAGCTTTCATTCTACTCATTTTTCTACCTGCTCCATGACAAGTTGAACCAAATGTTTTTTCAATTGCTTTATCAGTTCCTACTAATACATATGAACATGTACCCATACTACCACCAATTATTACAGGTTGTCCAATTTCTTGATATTTTTTTGGAACTTGTGGATGATGTGGAGGAAAAGCACGTGTTGCGCCTTTTCTATGAACAATAAATTTATGTATTTTATTTGTTTTAATTGTTTTATCTTCATCATTTTCATTATTTTCATCATTTTTAATTCTTTCATTTTCATTATTTTCATCATTTTTAATTCTTTCATTTTCATTATTTTCATCATTTTTAATTTCGTATTCTTCAATTTTAGCTATATTATGACAAACATCATAAACTAATGGCATTTCACCACAATTTGGATATAATTCTTTAAAAACTTGTCGAGTTAAATATGATATCATACTTCTATTAGCAAAAGCATAATTAGCGGCTGCTCTCATTGAATTATAATATTCTTGTCCTGCTTCTGAATAAAATGGAACTCCTATTAATTGTTTATCTACAAGTTCAGATATTTCCAGAAGTTTCTGAGGAATATTTTTATCATTTAAATCTGAATCAATGTCTTCATATTTTAAAGTCGAAGATTTTAAATCATTTATTTCTTTTAAATTTTGTTTTTCATTTAAATTTACATTTTCATTTTTATCTTTTTCATTTTGTTTATATAGATTCATATATTTATAAATATAATCTTCGCAAATTTGATAACCTAATCCTCGGCTTCCTGTATGAATCATAACGCAAATTTGTCCAAGTTTATTAATTCCCATGACTTTAGCAGCTTCAATATCATAAATTTCATCTACATATTGAACTTCTAAATAATGGTTTCCACTTCCTAATGTTCCTAATTGGTCTTTACCTTTATTAAATGCTATTTTTGAAATATTTTTTAATTCATTTTCTGTAATTACAATGTTCCCATTTTCTTCACAACTTTCTAAATCTTCCTTAGGACACATATTTTTATTTACTAAATAATTCATACCATGTAATAAAACATCTTTTAATTCATCATCATTTAAAATTATTTTTGATTTTTGACCAACACCACAAGGTACAGTTTTAAATAATTTATCTGCTAATTCTGATTTTGTATTTTTCAAATCTTCGGTTGTTAAATCTGTTTTCAATAATCTTACACCACAATTAATATCATAACCAACACCACCAGGACAAATTACAGCATCTTTATTGATTATTTCATCAGTTCCTAAATCAAAAGTAGCAACACCACCAATTGAAAATCCGTATCCTGAATGAGCATCAGGCATAGCAAATGAACCACTAACCGATGGTAATGTTGATACATTCATAGTTTGAATTATTGAAGGCGTAGCTTTTAAATTATATTCAAGTTCTGATAATTCGTTCATTAATAAATCAAGAATTTCAGAATTAGCAAATATAACAGGTTCAACATTCATATTTGGTATAGCTTTTTTTAAAATACGTAATTCACATTTATCAGAATCATATATTAATTTATTTTCCAAATATTTTGGTATTTTATAATCCTTATTATTTAATTTAATTGTTGTAAATTCAATTTTAGGTATTATAAGTTTATTATTATTTTTATTTTTACGTGAATAAGGCATTTAAATTTTGATTAAAAATATTATTTGAAATTTATACTTTGAATTTTTAAATATTAATATATTTTAATTTAAAATCATATCATACTTAAAATCATATTATATTTAAAATCATATTATATTTAAAATCATTTTTGGATACAAATATTTATATCTTAAATTATTTTATCATTTACATTTATTATAAATTTCATCAATTAAACAATAAATTTTATTTTTAATTAAAAATATTTGAAATTTTATTAAAATATAATATTATTTAATATAAAACTAAAAAATAAATAGTTAATTTGAAATTGAAATAAACGCATAATAATTATCAAATTCTTTAATTTGTTTTTATCGGCTTTTTTTAAAGAACGAGTTATAATGTCGGCAAATGACGCATGAATATAATATGTCGTACATAATTAACATTAGATGCTTCAATACAATCAAAACAGCCTTCACATATTGTACATTTAGTACATTTAGTACATTTTTTACATGTTATACACTTTTTACAATCCATACTCATATTACATTTTATACAATTTTCACAATCCACGCACATATTACAATTTATACAATTATTACAATTCGCACTTTCTTTACAAAATAAACAATCTTTACAATTTGCGCAATTTATATTTGTATTATTTATATTTTCTTCAATGGTTAATGAAAAATTAATATAAAATTTAAGTGAAAATTTTTGTTTTAGAAATATTAATTTAAAATATATGCCTTCACGTTTATCTTTCAATATTTTATATACTTCATTTATTTCTTCTTTAATATTTTTAATTATATTTTTTAATTTATCTTTATCAATATAAATACAATATTCTTCGATTTGTGGAAATGTATTTAAAATTAAATTAACATTGTTGCTATTTTCTTTTGAAATCGGATTGTATTTATATAATTCAATAAGTTGTAAATATTCTTTACATGTTTTAACAATATTAATATAAGATAATAACGATTGGTCATTAAAATATCTTGATATTATCATCATTGTATTTTGGTCAATTTTTGACATAGTAATTAATTATTATTACAAAAAATAATTTATCGTTTATATCTAATTAAAGATATAAAAATAAATGTTTTTAATTTTAATGTTTTTAATAAATTCAATTTTAAATTATCATATTTTTATAATTTTTACAATTATAATAATTAAATACAATACATTAAATTATGATAAGAATTATTTTTACATTTATTTCATTTATATTTTTATTGTAAAAACAATCTAATTTTTAATTATTACCTATTTTTTAACAATTCCAGTAGAATTTACTGTCCATTCATTTAAATTTAGCCCTGATTTTTCAAGCATATCAACTTTAGCTTTTATACTTATAGTTGTATTATTAATTAATTTATTAGCTATAACAGCTTGATTAAATCCAACATCCAAATCATTTTTATTTTTAATATTTTTTCCATAATTCACATTATTACATCTGAAACAGTTAAAACATTTTTCACAATTTTCGCAACATTGACATTTATAACAATTATTACAATCATTACACTTAATACATAAATAACAATCTACACAATTATCACAATTAATATTTAAATATTTATCTATTTGATAGCTGTATTTTATTATATTTGTTAAATATTCGACAATTCTATTATAATCATTAATTGTTAATTTTTCATTATATTGTTTATAATATTCAAATTCATTTAAAGAATTAGAATAAATATTAATTTCTTGATTTTTTGAAGACATTTAAATTTATGGTAAAAATATAACTTATTAATTGAATTATGATAAAAATATATTGAATTATAAAATTATAAAATTAATTAATTGAATTATGATAAAAAATATATTTAATTGAATTATGATAAAAAAATATTTGATTAAAATAAAATTATAATATTAATTAATTGAATTATGATAAAAAATATTTAATAACATTATAAATTTAATTAATTATAAGTTTATTATTTTCATATTTAATATTTCCTTTTCCTAAAATTATATTTTTAGATATTTCAGCGATATATAATTTAATATATTCATCAATAGTATGTTTATTACCTTTATTTATATATTTCGTATAATCATCAACATAAATATAAAATGTATTTGATTTACATTTTTCAGAAGTTATAAATGTTCCTATTTCATTCATCTTTTTAATTGCTAAAATATGTAAAGTTAATAACTTTTTAATATCTTTTTCAATAATCGTATCATCTGAAGGTACGCATATTTTTCTGTTTTTATAAAATGTTATTAATAAAGATTTAAGAAAATTAATAAATTCTAAAACTGTATTATTATTTGGTATTAATAAACAAATATTTAATTTTATTATAAAATTTTTAGAATTATCAATTTTATAATAATGATTATCATTTATTTCATTGATAATTTCAGAATCATATAATAAATTAATTAATTGTGTTAAATCAGAAATTGAAGATTGTTTAATATTTTGTGTTTCATCAGTTTTATTTAATTCCGTTTGTGTTTCATCAGTTTTATTTAATTCCGTTTGTGTTTCATCAGTTTTATTTTCATCTTTATTAAACTCATTCATCATTACTGATTTTACAATCATTTCAATACAATTATGAATATCGAAATATAATTTATTACCAATAATTTTTAAATTATTTTTAATATATTTAGAATTAATTATATCAATATCTTTTTCAAATGTAGAATTTAATTTTAATATATTAAATAATTTTGATATTATATTATCTATTTTATTTTTATCATCACTTTTAATATTTTCTTTATCTAATGGTATTATTGATATTGTACTATTAGATATAGTTGTTGATATATCTAATAAACAATTTAATATATTATTATTATATGAATTTGTCATCGATTAATTTTTAAATAAAAAATAACTTAATAATTATTTTAGTTTTTATTATAATTTTATATGTTTCAAATATATTTATCAATAAATTTTATAATTATAATTAAATATAGATATTATTAATTATTAAATCAAATATTATATTAAATATTCATTATATTTAATCAATTAACATTAATTTTAAATTATTTATTCTAATTCATAAACAACTTCATTTTTTAAACTATAATTATGTTCTAATTCATAATTATCTTTAAATTTAATATCTTTCTTAATACAATATCTTTTATATTTTGTATAAACATATATTAAATTATAATAATTTTTAAAATATTCATGTAATTCATTAAATGTATAATTAGTTTTTATAATTAAATTAAAATTATTTAAAATATTTTTTAGTTCATATTCTGTTATATCAATTAAATTTGTAACTTGTTTATCTTTATAAAATATTTCAGTATTATTTAACATTAATAATGCGTTTATAAAATTATATAAAATTATTGTATCGTTATGTTTATTATAATTTATATATTCAATTTTTTTGATATCATTAAATTTAACTTTATAATTATTATCATTTTTAAAATTTGATGACATAATAGCATTATAATCTACTAAAATATATTTATTATATAAAATGTATTTATGTTTTTCAATTTCTGGAAATATTTCAATTTTTGAGAATGCTTTAAGTTTTTTATCACAACATTCTAATTGAGGTTTAGTAATTAAATAAATATTTTTATCACTTTTTTCAATTTCTTGTAATTTCTGAAATCTAAAATTCATTTAAATTTATAATAAAAATATAACTTCATATATTAGTTATCTTTATAATTTTAATAAGTAGATAAATTAACTAATAAATAGTGTTTGAAGTTAGTAAATCTGTATTATTAGTTAGCAATGTTATTGATTCATTTAATAAATTAGTATTACTATTTAAACTTAAAATAGAATTATTTAATAAATTATTATTTTTAAATTTATATAATATTATCAATATTTATATTAGTTATTTTAAAGACATTATAAAGTTCCATTTATTTTTATAAATTATGTCTTTACATACTTATTCAGTTGAATCATAAACGTATTATAATCATAATTATAAATTGAATAAATTAATAAACTAAATAAATGAAATTTATAATAATCACCATAACCTAATTCATTCATAATGCTATAAATTTTTTCTGAAATTGTTTTAATTTCTTCATCTTTAATAAATACAAATAAAAGCGTCGGTACGACCTCCGCGAGGAATAAATCATTTTCAGAAATATGTAAATAATTTGATTTATAAAATTTAATAAGTGAATCTATGAATATATTATATTTTGAGTATTCTGAAATTATTATATAATTTTTATCATATTTTGAAATATTTAATTTGATATTATATAATTTTATAAAATCATTTTTAATTGTTCTTAATTTATATAAAGTATCAGCTTTAAATAATTTATCTAAATAATTATCAACATTTATTGTTGAGTTAAATTTTTGATTATAAACAATATCTAATTGATTAAATAAAATAGCCATTAAACATTAGATAAAAAATAATTTATCATTGAAATATTAACTTTATTTACGTATTTATTAATTTATTTTTCATATTTTCTATTTTCTATTTTTTAATAAATATTTAACTATTATCAGTATTTTTAAATTTAATTTATCTAAAATTATATCAATAATTATTTTAATTACTTTCATAAAATGATTATAATTATTTATAATATTTTTTATAATATTTATCTAATTTTACACAAAAACATTATTATTTATTAAAAAATATCAAAATGTATTAAATATTATTATTTATTAAAAAATATCAAAATGTATTAAACATTATTATTTATTAAAAAGTATCAAAATGTATTAAATATTATTATTTATTAAAAAATATCAAAATGTATTAAACATTATTATTTATTAAAAAGTATCAAAATGTATTAAATATTATTATTTATTAAAAAATATCAAAATGTATTAAACATTATTATTTATTAAAAAATATCAAAATGTATTAAACATTATTATTTATTAAAAAATATCAAAATGTATTAAACATTATTATTTATTAAAAAATATCAAAATGTATTAAACATTATTATTTATTAAAAAGTATCAAAATGTATTAATTTGAAACAATTAAAATAATATAAATAATTAAATAATAATTTTAAATATAATATTTTATTTCTTTGATATTATTTCTTATATTAAAATTATTAAAATTAAGTTTATTACTATTTATAATAATTCTAATTATTGTACTTCTAATATAATCTAACAATATTAAATGGTTGTATATTACATCAAAATTTATTAATTTGGAATATATATTTTTAACACCATACTTATATAATTTGATAAATTGATTTATATAATAATAATTTTTATGTAAATGTAATTCTTCATTTAATGCGTTATCATTATCTGTAAAATTAATAAAATTTTTAAATGTACTTTTAAATTTAATATTTTGATATATTATTTTAGAATATTTTTCAATATCTGACAGATAATTATAATAACTTCCTGTATTTTTAAAAGTTGTTTCATAATTTGGTTTAATAAATTTAACATAGTTATTTTGTATATAACCATTATTTATTATATCATTATATGTGTAAAATCGAGTTTTAGACGTATCTTTATAATTTTCGTGTATAAAATCATAATTATAATAAATATTTAAATTTGATGTTTGTAATATTTCATTAAAATTTCGTGTTTCAAATATAAATTTCACATTTTTAAAATTTTTAAAATCATTGATATATTTATTAAGTAAATTAATATTATGAAATACTAAATAAAATATTGTTGATTTAAAATTATTAATAAAATTTAATAAATAATTGATTTCAGTATTTCCAATATCATATAATATTTTATTATAATTAAATTGATAAATTATATTTAAATCATAATCATTTTTTATTTTTTCCACTTTTTGAATAAAATTATATACATTATTACTGATTTTTCTAAAATGAAGGTTACAAAATTTATCAATATTAATACCTATCACAATTTCTTTTAAATTTGGAAAATTTTTAATTGTATTATCAATTTTATTTTTAATATTTAAAACTGTATAATGTTGATTTAAATTAAAGAATACATAATTAAATGAACTAAAATACATATCATTTAAATTAAATTTATTGATAAAACATTTGAAAGTAGAATTATCTAAATATTTAGAAACAATCATTTTTTCATGTTTTGATAACTTTGTCATTAGAGATATTTATTAAAAAAATAATTTAATTTAATATATTAAGTTTATTAATATTTTTAATATTTTGAATTTTTAAAACAAATACATTTACATTTTTTCATATTCTGATTATAAATTTTGGTAAATAATTGTATTTTTAATTATTTTCAGATAATTTTAAACCAGTTGGATATATACCTTTAATTTTATCAAATTTATTTTTAATTTCGTTATCTTCATCTAAATCAACAAATGATGAGTGAAAATCATCATATCTCATATATTTAATAATATTTCCAATTTGTATTTTATTTTTAAATATTTTTATTTTAACTGAATAAGCTTTATTATCTTTAGTTATATCTGTTGTTTTATAATAATTTAATTTTATTTCATTTTCATTATTATCTGTATTATCATTTTCATTTTCATTTTCATTATTATCTTTATCATTTTCATTATCATTTTCATTTTCATTTTCATTATCGTTTTCATCATCTTTATTATTTTTTAATAAATATGTTTCATTTATATAATGCTCTAAATCATAATGTTTATTAGTTTTTGGATGTGGATAAAATAATTTATATTCATCTAAACCTTTAGTTTTCAAAACAATTATAAAATCTTCAGGTTCTCTATGTGGTAAATTTTTAAATAATGTTATATCTTTTGATAATAATTTAGCAGCTGAAATAGAACTTTTAGTTTTATACATATTAATTTTAAAAATTGATTAAAAAAATATCATATAAAAGAAATAAATTAAATTAAATAAAACAAAAATAAATAATTTGTAAAATTAATTACAATCATATATCGGTCATACAATAACAATAATTTTACTATTTTTATGATAATATTTAAAACAAGACTTATTATTTAATAATGTAATTATATTTAAATTAAAAACATTAATTATATTGTATATTTCACATATTTAAATATTTTTCAGGTTTAATATAAGATTATGATATAATTTAAAAATTCAATTTAATAATTTCATAACTTAATAATAATATTTATTAAATTCTAATTTTGCTTTAAATTCGTGTAATAAATGAAAATAATTATAAATTGATACTAAACTTCGTTCTTTATCATCAAACCATCGGTCATAAATATTACTATCATAAATGTTATAAATTTTTTCACCTGTATGTTTATATATCCAATCATTACAAATAAAATTATATTCATATTCATCGTTTAATTTAATACATACTGATTTAATTTCATTGTTATAATCTTCTTTTTCATATTTTAATAAATGTATATATGTAAATTTTGTATAACCTGCTTCAATATTTTCAGACGTTAAATTTAGTAATTTATTTGTTCTAAACTTTAATATACGTATTCCTTTTTTATCATTTAATTTTAAATATTTACATTTACATTTAATTATTTCATAATAATATTGAAAATATTTAATATCATTCAATAATTTTTGATGTAAATAAATATTTTCTAAATCATAATTTAAAACTTTTTTATAATTAACACAATATTTATAATTCATATTAGTTATAAATTGTAATACATTATTATAAGTTTTATCATTACTAAATAATAATAAATATTTATAATTACATATATTATATTTTAAATACATAAATACATTTTTATTTTTTATTGTTTTTAACATATCAAGTATAGGTAAAGTATTTTTATATTTATAAGTTTTTTCGATTGTAATTAATATTTTAAAATTAAATTTAAGCATTTCGTGTGATTGTTCAGATTTTAGCCATTCATATTTTTTTAATGTTTCAATGTTATTAGTATAATTTATAAAATAAATATTTTCTTCATCTAATATTTTGTTATTCATTAAATAATATAAATATTGTTTCAAATGTGGATAAATATTTCTATCAGATAAATGTTCATATTCATCAATGGGATTATTATAATCATATTCACTATAATCAGCAAATATTACAAGTTTTTTATTAAATGTTATTTTAATTTTAAATTCAAATCCATATTTATTTATATATTTCATAAATTTTTCATAAATACTTATTAAATTATTGATATAATAATTTGTTAATTTTGTTTCAAGAAAATTTAAATAAATAGTTTCAACATTAGGAAATGTTAATTGTATTTTAACTAAAATATCTAAAACTTCTTGATTTGATAAAAGATAATTTAATGATAAAGTAATATAATTAAAAGTTGAAAAGTATAAATCTTTTAAATTTTTATCAACTTCAAATAAATTATCATAATCTTTATTTGTATTAAAATATTTACTTACAATTTGTTTATGAAAAGTTGAAAGTTTTGACATCTAATTAAAATTTGAATAAAAATATAAATTATTGATTTTAGTTAAAAATTTATATTTAATTCAAAAATATTAATTTATCAATTTTTAATTAAATCTGTATTTTCTTAATTAAATCTTTTTATCAATTTTAATTAAATCTTTTTATCAATTTATCATTAATTTTAATTAATTTTTTAATTAAATCTTTTTGTTAATTTTAATTAATTTTTTAATTAAATCTTTTTGTTAATTTTAATTAATTTTTTAATTAAACATTTATCATTAATTTTATATATTTTCTTAATTAAACATTTATCATTAATTTTATATATTTTCTTAATTAAACATTTATCATTAATTTTATATATTTTCTTAATTAAACATTTATCATTAATTTTATATATTTTCTTAATTAAATCTTTTATCATTAATTTTATATATTTTCTTAATTAAATCTTTTCATCAATCTATCAATTTTACTTAAATATATGTCTAAATCAAATTGCGTATTATTTTGACTTGAAGTTATAATATTACATGAGTTATCAATTATAAACATTGTTGAATTATCATTATAAAAATCATTCATTGTATTACAATCAATAAAATATAATATTAATGTTGAATCATCATTTTCAACAAAATTAATTTTGCCTGTATCAGTTTGAGTATGTCCAACTATCCATATATCTTCAGTTTGTAATAATAATTTTGAATTATTAATTGTTCGACCTTTACTTATTCCAGAATTTAAAAATTCTTGTAATCCATAATCGCCACTAGGTCTTTTACAATACATATTAATAAATAAATCTTGTTTTTCATCATCAGTTCCATTAATTAAAATATGTTTGACAAGATTATTTAAATATTCAACTTGCGATGAAATATTTGAAAATGAATATAATTTATTTTTAATGCCTTCAGGTATATCATTTTCATATATGATTGTATGTGATACTATTATATCTTTATAATTTTCATATTTATCAAATAGTGATATTATTTTATTATCATTATCATTATTATTAAAATTATATTTTACTAAATTTTTATTAACGTTAAAATTATACATTAATGGATATTTTGAATTTTTAATATGGTTGTATATTATTTTTCTTTTTTCATTTAAAATTTTATCTTTATTAGTTAATCCATTTTCATATATCATTACATATTCATCAAATTCATAATCATATAAACCGTATGTATTTGATAAATATAACATAAATCCTATTTCATGATTACCATTTAAATATATTATATTTTCAAAATTAAAATGTTGTTCAATTTCAATTAATGCTTCCATCAATGGAAAACCATAAGCATGACAACTACGCGAAATTACATCGCCAACATAAATTATTTTAGTGTTATTATTAAAACAATTTAAATAATTAAATGTAAATTTATTATTTTTAAAATCATAATTTACATTTTCAATAAAACCATATTTAACTAACGGTGAAAATAATTGAATTAATGAACCATGAATATCTCCAACAATTATATATCTTATGTTACTGTTTATATTTAAAGCAATTGAATTAATTTTATCTAATGATTGTTTTAAATAATTTTTAAACATATCTTGTTCAACTTTAGCAATTTCATAAAATAATGGCTTATTATAATTATAAATTTCATGTAATGTATTTGATGAATATAAATTTGTTGAAAATGATGAACCTGTAAATTTGCCTTTAAATAATAAAAATGATGAAAGTAAAATAAATAAAATTATTATAATTATTATTATAATTAAAATCGAAATATTCATTTAATTATATTAAAAATATAAAAACGTTATTCACAATTTATTTATTAATGTTTTTATAACGTCAAAATAATTACAATAATATGTTTGTTCTTCATTAAATACTGAAAATCTAAATGTATATTTTTTATTTATCATTAATATCATATTCAAATCTTTTAATTGTAATATTATATTTAGATTCGTTATCAATTAATTCATAATAAATATATTTATGTTTATCTAAATACACATTATTATAATGTAATTTATTTTTATATTTTACATTATATTACCTAAATATGAAATATTTTGTATTGTATTATAAAACAATAATTTAGTTGAAATTTGTAAATTTATTTAATTTATTTAATTTATCATATTCGTTATTTGTATTAAATATAAAATTATTATTACCAAAATATTTATAGTATATATAATCTATGTTTTTAAATTCTAAACATATATTTAAAATTTTCTAATTTATTATTTATTCTATATCTTATTAAATCATTAAACAAAGAGTCATGTACAGAAATAGAAATATAATAATTGTTCGTACCTAAGTTTATTAAAATAATTAAATTCAAATGTTTGATATATACTTATATATTTGTTATGAATATAATTACTTATTTTGAATCGAATATTATTTTTACATCTAATTTTTTATTACATAATTTAACAAATTTATTATAATTTAAAATCATATTTTGTAATTGAATATATTGTATTAAAAATCTATCTACATTGAATTTTAAATGTATGGTTTTTAAATTTGGAAAATTACGTTTAAGTATATGAATTATATTAATAATTTCTTTTTCCGATAAAATGGTATGGTTATATAATTAAATGAACTAACTTTAAATAAATTATTATAATCATTAAAATTATCAAAATATTTACTTATAATTTGTTTATGAAAAGATGATAAATTAGACATGATTTAAAATTTTTAATAAAAATATTATTTGAAATATAAATATAATAATTTAACATTTACATTTTTAAAATTATGTTCAATGTACTTATTTATTTCTTTTAAATTTTTTATTTATAAATATTTACAATTATATTTGTTATCAAATTCAAATTTATAATTTAAAGATTTTAATATTTCCATATGATAATTTGCTGTATTGTTAATAACAATATCATTTATTAATGGATAATATAAACCCATATTAATATCACGCACTATATAATCATTAATTTTTATAGCAAGTTTATTTTTGTTGTTCATAGATTCATTTAAAATATTCACAATCATAAATCTATCTATATTTTTAATAGATGTGTTGTTATTATACAAATATTTAAATTTAATCATTTTATAAAATAATGGAAAATACTTTATATAATTAACATATTTAATATTTTTACTAAGATTTAATATTTTGTAATCTCGTATTTCATTTAAATTTGGTAAGAATATATTTTTATAATATAACATATTGTATTCTTCTTTTTTATTAAATATTACGTAATCTTTACATTCATTGTAAGCATAATAGCATCTTTCATCTATAATATCAATGACATTTCTACCATTATCCAATAATATTGTTAAATGTATATGATGTTTAGGTAATTGGCATTTTAATAATCTGTCAAGAAATTGTAATTGATAATCATAATTTATAATTTTATGTGAAGTAATATAAAATATATCTAATTTATCATTTTGTGAAATAGAATTATGTAATATTTTATTAAATAACAATATTAATATTTTATTATTTAATTCACATTGTTCATTCATATATATTTTTAATTTTGAAACATTAAAACTAATTTTTACAGATATTAATGATTTATTATTTTTATTTTCATTATTTAAGTTTTGATTTACATTTAAGTTTTCATTTATATTATTGTTTAAGTTTTTATTAATTTCATTTATATTATTGTTTAAGTTTTCATTTATTTCATTTTGATTTCCATTTATATTTAAGTTTTGATTATTTTCATTATATTTTTCAATATAATTTAATATATTAATATAATTTGTAATAATATTTTTTAAATGTAAATAAGAAAGATTTGGTTGTTTTATTATGTAATGTAAATTTAATTCTTTTAAATTTGGAAATTTATTTAAAGATAAATTAATAATTTGTTCTATTTCATGCTGATTTAAAACATTAAGAATATCTAATGTAATATAATTAAAACTTGATAAATAATATTTATTTAATTTATTATTTATTTTTAATAATTCATTTATATCATCATTATTTAAATATTTGCTTATAATTTGTTTATGAAAATTTAAAAGTTTTGACATATTTTAAATTTTTTTTAATAAAAATATTATTTGATAATTAAAATAAAATTAAAATTATATATATTAATGATAATTAATTATGTTATATTTAGCTAATACTTCTATAGCTTCTTTAATTTGTAAATAATTAATGTTGTAAATTATATCATTAATAAATTCATTATCTCCAATATCACCATATAATATAATAATTGTGGTAATTAAATCATCTAATTTATAAATATCATTAATTTTATTGAATTCTTCAAAATCTTTTAAATTAATAATAATATTTAAATCATCTGTAGTATCTAAACCTTCTTCCTTAAATCCTTTATATAATTCTGATGAATTAGCAAGAAATGAATTTAATTTTGTTGATTTAATATTATTTTTTAAATTATTATGTATATGTAAAGTATATTTATTTTTAGTATCATTTATATCATATTTATTTTCAATTATGCTATAATTTCTCGCATAATAACTTTCTGAACCATCTTCAACATTTGTCCATTCACAACAATGATTACAATTATAACATTTGACACAATAATAACTACCTTCACAATTATTACAGTATTTACAATTAGACATATAATCCCATATATCGTAATTATCGTAATTTTCCCAACCTCTACAATTTATACATTTTTCACACTTTTTACATTTAATATAACAATTTTCACAATTTTTGCAATCTGTACAATTAATACAACCTATACATCCAGAACAATTATAACAATTATAACAACAAATACAAGGTTTAAAACATTGACAATCAGATGAAGCAGAATCATCATCATTATTATTATCATTATCATTATCACAATCTATATTTAAATTTATAACATCATCATTATTATTATGACGATTTTTGATTGCTGAATACATTAATGATATTTTATACTTTGGTATATTATAATCTTTAAATTTATCATAATAATATTCTAAAGATTGTAATTCATTCATATTTGAAATTAAATTTAAATAAAAATATTATTTAGAGATACAAATGATAAAATATGATTATATTTAATTTAATTTAATTTATATTATTATTATTTAATTTTCAAGCTTTAATTTATATTATTATTATTTATTTTTTTAAGCTTTAATTTATATTATTATTATTTAATTTTTTAAGCTTTAATTTATATTATTATTATTTATTTTTCAAGCTTTAATTTAATTTATTATTATTTATTTTTTAAGCTTTAATTTAATTTATATTATTATCAATATTTTTTAATCGCTTAATATCAGTTATTAAAGCAACATAATTATGATATTCTGTTAAATTAAACTTAATGAGTGGCTTAAAAATTATTATATGTCTATTTACTATTGTATTAATTTGTAGTTTATTGTGTATTTGTTCAAAATTCATCTCAGGATTATAAATATTATATAAATATATATTTATCATTGATACAATATATTTTAATATAAATTTTGTTTGGTGCTGAAGTATTTTATTATTATTAATATTATATATTTCATTAATTTTAGAAATATAATCGTTATATAATGGATTATTTTTAAATTTTATAATTTGATAAATTAATGGTATTTTTACTATATTTCCAAATAAATGAATGTATTTATTACTAATAAATGTATTTTTATATTTGTCATAAATATAATTAATTTCACCATTTTTATAAGTAGTTATATATTTTTTAAGTTCATCATATGTAAATATAATAATATATCTATTATTTGAATATAAAGTATATGAATAATATAAATTCGGAATATATTTTAAATTTATAATGTTAATGTTATTAATATATAGCATAATTTTTAAATTTGGAATTTTATTTAAATCATAATTTTTATTAATATAATTTATAATATTTATTTTAGAAATAATTAAATAAAATAAATTTGATTTTGATAGTTTAACAATTTCCAAATATTTTTTAAGTATTGTTTCAGTATGTAAATCTAATATAGAATCGCGAACATATGAATAAATTTTTGATTTAAAATTAAATTTCAATAATACATTTTTATTTAATTTATTTTGAATATTTTTTATAAAATTATATAATTTAATTAAATCATCATCAAAATATAAATATGAATTTGTTAAATTAATATTTAATTGTATTTCATTTAAATTTGGTAATAATTTAATTAATTGATTATATTTAAATAAAATATTATCAATATTATATTTTTGACACAAATTTAAATTTATACAATTAAAAGATGTAAAATACATATTATTTAATTTAAATGTATTAACAAATTTTTCAAAATCGTATTTATTTAAATATTTTGAAACAATCATTTTTTCATTAATTGGTAATTTTATTAAATTCATATTTAAAAATTGAATAAAAAATATAGTTGAAAATATTATACGATTATTAGTTTAATTAATCTGTTAAAAATATAATTAATTTATTAATTTATTAAAACATATTAAAATATTATATTGTTATAATTAAAAATAATTAATTTAATTATTTACCACTACTACCAAAACCTTTATCACCTCTTTCACTAATTTTAGAAAATTCAGATATTTCACGAATAATAAATTTATCATTTCTAATTATTACAATTTGTGATATTTTATCACCTCTTTTAATTTCATAGTCATTATTACCTAAATTATATAATTTAATTATAATTGGTCCTGTATAATCTTCATCAATTAAACCAGTTGAAATAATATTATTTTTAACATTTAATCCAGATTTTGAAACAACTAAAGCGGCATAATTTTCTGGAAGTTGAATATGGACACCTGTATTTATTATAATACTATTATTTGCTTTTAAAGTATAATTATAAGGTGATTTTAAATCAAATCCAGCATCATTTTTATAAGCTTGTGATGGTAAAAAACATCCTTCATCAATTTGAACGTTTAAAAATGGCATTTAATTTTAAATAAAAATATAATTTGATAAATTTATATTCTAATTAAATATATTTTAAATATATAAATAATTCAACAAATCAAAATATATAAATAATCATATTAAATTAAATTTTTATAAATTATTTGATAATTCATTATTTAAACATCTTTTATTAATTTTAAATAATTTATTACAGTTGAAATATTATTATTTATTTCATCATCTAACATATTATCAGGATAATTTAATTTATTACTTATTTTTGTTATATTAATATCTTCAAATTTTATTAAATTACCTTTAGGTTTATATGATTTAATAACGGTATCTATAAAATCAATATCTATTGATGAATTTGAAGAAATATAAGATGTTGAAGATTCAGATGAACCATATATGTTTTTATTTTCATTTAATTTATCTATATTTACATCATTTAACGTATCTATTTTTACATCTTTTTCATCATTTAATTTATCTATATTTACATCATTTAATTTATTTATATTTACATTATTTAATTTATTTACATTTTCAT
>Ga0247611_10003821_pt1 | contig 21761 bp, 16 predicted proteins | sample 177DNAGHGhighgp2_FD_192422 | JGI IMG/M metagenome (GOLD analysis project Ga0247611, IMG submission 192422) | Sheep rumen microbial communities from Palmerston North, Manawatu-Wanganui, New Zealand - 1770 DNA GHGhigh gp2 | ecosystem: Host-associated > Mammals > Digestive system > Stomach > Rumen... | reverse complement strand
CAGTATCTTAGCCAGTCGGTTTTTGGCTTTATTGCGGATGATTACTTCAGCCATGAGCTATGAGACTGTTTGAAATCGGCAATGAAACCGCTAAAGGAAGTCCACATCTCGGGTTTGTTCAGTTCCCGGTCTGCCTCTTTGAGCTCTGCCTTTACTTCGTCGAGAGTCTTGGGCAAATCGAAGTTTCTACCGTCAAAATCATAACGGGGATCTTCTTCGTAGACCTCTGTAGGAGAGTATGCCAAAGCACCCTCCAGAGGCTCGCTGGCACGGTTAGAGATTTCTTCCTTCAAGCTTTTCTTTTTCTCTTCTTCCATAATCAATAGCTTTTGCGTGCAAAGATACAACGATTATCCGAATATTCCAAGAAAATCATTCTATATTTTATCGAAAGCAGAAATAATTTTTAACGAAAATAGTTGGCAAAATATTTGGTAGTTTCAGAAAAAAGTTGTACCTTTGCAATGTGTAAGAAAGGTTGATAAAACCTCGATTATAACAAGCGGGAGGCGGTGACCCGGAGTAGCTCGCCGCAGAAAGTCTGATACCATGAAAAACATTTAAAGTATGGCAAGATCAGAAATTGCAATGGTCATCAACTTGCGCCAGAACAAGAACGATGACTCGACGGCCTACGGTAAGTACTTCGCTGAGGTCGACTCCAAGGAGCCCCTGAACCTGAAGGGTCTCGCAAAGCACATGACGGAACACGGCAAGATCTCCTCGAAGGAGATGTGTGAGCTGGTTCTGGGTGAGCTCGTTTCATGTATGACGCACCTCCTGCGTGAGGGTCAGCCCGTGAAGCTCGACGGCTTCGGGACGTTCAGCCCCAGCGTGGACGGTCAGAAGCTGGGCAAGGCCAATCTGGCCGATGCTGTGGCTGGTGGCGCGGATGCCATGATCAACGGCATCAAGATCAACTTCCTGGGTGAGAACACCAAGGGCGAGGAGCTCACCTCGCGCGCCCTGAAGAAGGAGTGCGTGTTTGAGTGGGGCTATCTCGTGGAGAGCGAGGTGCGCACCGTCGGCGGTAAGCAGAAGCGCTTCCAGAAGAAGACGCCGCTGAGCTATGTGCTCGCGCCCCAGGCGGATCAGCAGGGCAACGGTTAGCCCGCTGCGCAAAAAAATCCCCGAAGAGGGGAGTGCATCGATGGGTGCGCTCCCCTTTAGCATATCAAAGAAAATGATAAAAATATCAAAAAATGCCACGCGGAATGCTTGTAGTTCGATTTTTATTGCTATCTTTGCAGATTGTAAGGATATAACTGACAAGAAAAGCATTTATGAAGAAGAAAATCCAATTCAGTCTCGTCTATCGGGACATGTGGCAGAGTTCAGGCAAGTTCCAACCCCGCAAGGACCAGTTGGAGCGTATTGCCCCGGCCATTATCGACATGGGCTGTTTCGCCCGAGTGGAAACCAACGGTGGTGCCTTTGAGCAGGTGAACCTGATGGCGGGCGAGAACCCCAACCTCGCCGTGCGCGCCTTCTGTAAGCCCTTCAACGAGGTGGGCATCAAGACCCACATGCTCGACCGCGGACTGAACGCCCTGAGAATGTATCCCGTGCCCGACGATGTGCGTGCGCTGATGTATAAGGTGAAGCACGCCCAGGGTGTGGACATCACCCGCATCTTCTGCGGATTGAACGACACGCGTAATATCATCCCCAGCATCAAGTGGGCTAAGGAGGGCGGTATGACCCCGCAGGCTACGCTCTGCATCACCACGAGTCCCGTGCACACGGTGGACTACTATGCTGCCATCGCCGACGAGGTGATTGCTGCCGGAGCCGAAGAGATCTGTCTGAAGGATATGGCCGGTATCGGTCAGCCCGCTATGCTCGGCAAGCTGACGAAGGCCATCAAGACCAAGCACCCCGACATCATCGTGCAGTATCACGGACACTCTGGTCCAGGCCTGTCGATGGCCTCGATCCTCGAGGTCTGCAACAACGGTGCCGACATCATCGACACCGCCATCGAGCCGCTGTCGTGGGGTAAGGTGCATCCCGACATCATCTCCGTGCAGTCGATGCTGAAGAACGAGGGCTTCGAGGTGGCCGACCTGAACATGAACGCCTACATGCAGGCCCGCACGCTCACCCAGGAGTTCATCGACGACTGGCTGGGCTACTTCATCAATCCCGCCAACAAGCACATGTCGAGCCTCTTGCTCGGCAGCGGTCTGCCCGGTGGCATGATGGGTTCGATGATGGCCGACCTGGGTCCCATCCAGAAGATGATCAACAAGGAGCGCGAGAAGAAGGGCGAGAGTGCGCTGACAATGGACGACATGCTCGTGAAGCTCTTCAACGAAGTGGAGTATGTGTGGCCAAAGGTGGGTTATCCCCCACTGGTGACGCCGTTCTCGCAGTACACGAAGAACATCGCCCTGATGAACCTCCTCACGATGGAACAGGGCAAGGGCCGCTACGTGATGATGGACGATGCCATCTGGGGCATGATCCTCGGCAAGAGCGGCAAGGTGCCCGGAACGATTGCTCCCGAGCTCATCGAGCTGGCAGAGAAACAGAACCGCAAGTTCACCGACGCCGATCCTCACACGCTGCTGCAGAATGCCCTCGACGGCTTCCGCAAGGAGATGGACGAGAACGGCTGGGAATATGGTCCCGACGACGAGGAGCTCTTCGAACTGGCCATGCACCCCGAGCAGTACCGCCCGTTCAAGAGCGGTCAGGCCAAGAAGCAGCTGTTGGCCGACATCCAGAAGGCGAAAGATGCCAAGCTGGGCGGTGGCAAGAAGATCTCTCAGGAGGAGATCGACGCCCTGAAGCATGCGAAGGCCGACGCCGTGAAGAGTCCGCTGGCCGGACAGCTCATCTGGAGCTTCGGCGGCGAGGGTGTGCCCGCTGCCTGCATCGAGCCGTTCATCGGTCAGAAGTATAAGGAGGGCGATGTGTTCTGCTATCTCCAGACAAAGTGGGGCGAGATCGTGGAGATTCCCGCCGCCATGGGAGGCAAGCTGGTAGACATCAGCGTGAAGCCCGGACAGCAGATCCGTCAGGGTGATACCATCGCTTGGATCGAAAGAGAAGCATAATGGACTATCAGTCGATTATTGATGAATACTATCCGTCGGAGAATGAACTCCGGCGGATATTGATGGTACATAGCCGGCAGGTGGCCGACCGCTGTCTGCTCATCGCCAGCAAGCATCCGGAGCTGCGCCTCGACAAGGAGTTCCTGGAGGAGGCGGCGATGCTGCACGACATCGGCATCTACCGCACCAACGCCCCCGGCATCCAGTGTTTCGGCACGGAGCCCTATATCCGTCACGGACTGATTGGCGGTCAGATCCTGCGGGAGAAAGGGTGGGAGCGTCATGCGCGCGTCTGCGAGCGCCACACGGGAACGGGTCTGACGGCCTGGGACATCGAACAGCAGCAGTTGCCCTTGCCCCACGAGGACTTCATGCCAGAGGTGCTGGAGGAGCAAGTGGTGTGCTATGCCGACAAGTTCTATTCCAAGACCCGTCCGGGGTCGGAGCGCTCTGTCGTGGAGGCTATGCGTGCCCTGGAGAAATTCGGCTGGGACGGCATCCGCCGCTTCCAGAAGTGGGTTGATATGTTTGAGTAGTAAGTGAAAGAGAGAGTAGTAGTCGTATCGTTTCTTGGCGCCTTCATCCTGATGATGGCGTGCACGCCGTCATCCCTTCGCACAGTATCCGTGCCGGAACAGGAAGAGGTGAGAGGCACGGCGACGCTGCCAATCGTCACACCCTCGGATCTGTCCGTCGCCGATGTGACCATCCCGACATTACCCGACAGTCTGCCTTTCATGCTCAGCGACAGCCTGCCGACGGTGGCGATGCAAGCCGCCGACAGCCTGGCTAAAAAAGACTCCGTGGTCATCTCCGACCGCTCTCTGCTGACGACTCTCGACAACATGAAGGCTGCCGCCGCGAAGGTGAAGCGCGACACCACGACAATGGACTCGCTGGAGCTGGCCATCTATAAGCACAACAAGGCCGTGGACGACTCGCTGGCCCTCGACAGCATCAACCGCAGCCGCAAGAGCGGTATCGACTCGCCTGTGGAATACTCTGCCAACGACTCGCTCACCTACGAAGCCTCGGTCTATCAGGCACGACTCTATGGCGAGTCGAACGTGAAGTACCAGAACATGGACCTCGCCAGCGAGAAGATTTTTATGCGGCTGGACAGCAATCTCGTTCATGCCGAGGGACGCCTCGACTCGACGACCCAGGAGACCATCGGCTCGCCGGTGTTCAAAATGGGCAGCGATGAGTACCAGACGGGTCCGATGTCGTTCAACTTCAAGACGAAGAAGGGTCTGATCAAGGATGCCTACACCCAACAGGACGACGGGTTCCTGACCAGCGAGGTGTCGAAGCGCGGTCCCGACGGTGAGATGTATCTCCAGCACGGGCGCTACACCACCTGCGACGATCCGCATCCCGACTTCTACCTCGCCCTCTCCCGGGCGAAGGTGAGGCCTGGCAAGGATGTGGTCTTCGGACCGGCCTACCTCGTGGTGGCCGACGTGCCCCTGCCGCTGGCCGTCCCTTACGGGTTCTTCCCCTTCACCAAGAGTTATTCGAGCGGTCTGATCATGCCCACCTACGGCGACGAGACGGAGAAAGGCTTCTATCTGCGCGACGGTGGCTATTACTTCGCCGTCAGCGACAAGATGGACCTGAAACTGTTGGGCGAGATCTACACAAAAGGCTCGTGGGGCATCTCCGCCACGTCGAACTACAGGAAGCGCTATAAATACAACGGTAACTTCCTCGTCAGTTACCAGAACGCCATCAAGGGCGAGAAGAACATGCCCGACTACGTGAAGACCACCGACATCAAAGTGTTATGGAACCACACCCAGGACGCCAAGGCCAATCCCTATCGCACTTTCAATGCCCGTGTGAACTTCACCACGACGAGTTACGACCAGTATAACCTCACCTCGATGTACAATCCGCAGACGAGGACACAGTCTACCCGTACTTCCTCCGTGTCGTGGAGCACCAGGTTCTCCAGCCTGAACATGTCGCTCAGCTCGTCGTTCAACCTCTCGCAGAACATGCGCGACTCCACCATCACCGTCGGACTGCCCAACCTCTCGATCAACGTGTCGACCTTCTATCCCTTCAAGCGGAAGAAGGCGGCGGGAGCTGAGCGCTGGTACGAGAAGATCAACATGACCTATACGGGAACTGTGAAGAACGAGATCAACAATGTGAAGGAAGACAAGTTCATGCACTCCAGTCTGGCCCGCGACTGGCAGAACGGCATGCAGCACGTGATCCCCATCAAGGCCACCTTTACGGCAGGCTACCTGAATATCACGCCCTCCATCAACTTCACCGACCGCACCCTCTTCAAGCGGGCCGACAAGTACTGGGACGAGAAGAACCAGAAGGAAGTGACCGACACCCTCTCCGGATTCTACAACGTCTACAACTGGGATCTCAGTCTCGGCCTGAACACCAAGCTCTACGGCTTCTGGGTGCCCAGCCGCAAGATCTTCGGCGATAAGATCGACCGCATTCGCCACGTGCTCACCCCGACCCTCAGCTTCAGCTACGCCCCGGACTTCGGTGCCGAGCGCTATGGCTACTATAAGACCTATCAGAAGACTGATATCGACGGCAACACCACGCTGGTGGAGTACTCGCCTTACGACATCAATATCTACCGGGCCCCCTCGAAGGGAAAGCGCGGCATGGTGAGCCTCGACCTGAAGAACAACCTGGAGATGAAGGTGAAGTCGGATGACGACTCGACGGGCTTCAAGAAGATCAGTCTGATCGATGAGCTCGGCCTGAGAATGTCGTATAACCTAGCCACAGATATCCGCCCGTTGAGCGACCTGAGCACGAACCTGCGACTGAAGCTCACCAAGAGCTTTACCCTGAACCTCAACGCCACCTTCGCCTCTTATGTCTATGAGGCCGACAGCGTCGGAGCCACGCCGAGGCTCAGCGAGAAAAAGACCTACTGGGGCATGGGAAAGTGGGGACGCTGGTCGGGTATCGACCAGAACTTCTCCTACAACCTGAACAACGACAAGGTCCTGAAGTTCATCAAGTGGTTGAAGGGCGAACGTGACGACAGTAAGGACGGCAAGAAGAACCGCGGGCGGAACAATGAGGCGGACGACGACGATTGGGAGGACTCGCTGGACAGCAATGTGGACATCGAGATGGAGCGCGGCAAGCACAACGTCGGCAAGAAGGAGAAGGCAGAAACCGATGAGGACGGCTATATGACGTTCAAGATCCCCTGGAGCTTAAGTATCGGTTATACCGTCTCCATCAGGGAGAATACCGACGTGAAGAAGTTCAACTACAACACGATGCGCTATCCCTACAAGCTCACTCAGACGCTGAACTTCAGCGGCAGCGTGCAGATCAGCGACGGATGGAATATCAGTTATACCTCGGGTTATGATTTTGTGGAACACGCCATCTCCATGACCACCGTCCAGCTCTCCCGCGACCTGCATTGCTTCAATATGGCGTGTCAGATGACGCTGGCTCCTTATACCAGTTACAACTTCTCGTTCCGCTGCAACGCCTCCACGCTGACCGATGCGCTGAAGTATGACAAGCGTTCTGGCTCTACGAATGCGGTGCAATGGTATTAAGTTTATAGTTTATAGTTTACGGTTTACAGTTTATAGTTTAAGATATGGCAGAACTTCCAGCATTGATAGAAGACCTTGCGCTGATTCTGATGGTGGCAGGTATCGTTACCCTGATATTCAAACGACTCAAGCAGCCGCTGGTGTTGGGATATATTGTGGCAGGATTCCTGGTGAGTCCGAATATGCCCTATACGACATCGGTCGTCGATATGGCCAGCGTGCACCTCTGGGCTGATATCGGCGTGATGTTCCTGTTGTTCTCCCTTGGACTGGACTTCTCATTTAAGAAGATCCTCCGCATGGGAGCCTCACCAATCATCTCTACCTGCACCATCATCTTCTGTATGTCGATGTTGGGTGTCTGTGTGGGACAGGCCTTCGGATGGAGCCGCATGGACTGTATCTTCCTGGGCGGTATGCTCGCTATGTCGTCGACCACGATTATCTATAAGGCCTTCGACGATCTTGGCCTCCGGCAGCAGCAGTTTGCCGGGCTTGTGATGAGCGTGCTGATACTGGAAGACATCCTCGCCATTGTGATGATGGTCATGCTGAGTGCCATCGCCAGCGGTAATGAGCTGGGCGGCGGACAGATGATACAGTCGGTCATCAAGATTGCCTTCTTCCTTATCCTGTGGCTGGTGGTGGGCATCTTTGCCATACCTCTGTTCCTGCGACAGGTGCGCAGTCTGATTAATGACGAAGTGATGCTGGTGGTGGCGTTGGGGCTCTGCTGTGCGATGGCGGTATTCTCTACCAAGGTGGGCTTCTCGTCGGCCTTCGGCGCTTTCATCATGGGTAGCATCCTGGCAGAGACGGTCGAGGCTGAGCGCATCGAGAAGTTGGTGGAGCCGGTGAAGAACCTTTTCGGTGCCATTTTCTTCGTGTCAGTGGGTATGCTCGTCGATCCGAAGATCCTTGTCGATTATGCCATGCCGATCATGTTGCTTGTGCTGACGATCCTCGTGGGACAGGCTGTCCTCGGTACCTTCTCGTTCATCCTTGGCGGCGAGTCGCTGAAGTCGGCCATGCGTTGCGGTTTCTCGATGGCGCAGATCGGTGAGTTCTCGTTCATCATCGCCTCGCTGGGACTGTCGCTGGGTGTCATCAGCGATTTCCTCTATCCGGTGGTTGTGGCCGTGTCGGTAATCACCACCTTCCTCACGCCTTATATGATCCGTCTGGCTACGCCGGCCTATAATCGTCTTGAGCGCCATCTGCCCAAGAAGCTCATCCTGTCGCTGAACCATCTGTCGATGAGTCATCAGCACTCTATGCAGCAGAGCAACTGGAAACGACTGTTGACGCAGATGAGCATCAATACCGTGGTCTATTCCATCCTCACTTCGGCTTCCATCGCCCTGATGTTCACCTTTGTGCTGCCCTTCATGCGCAGGCTGTTGCCTGGTTGGGAGCTCCATTGGTATGCCAACGCCATCACGGGCATCCTGACGGTGATCTTGATTGCACCTTTCCTGCGGGCGATGGTGATGAAGAAGAACAAGAGTGAGGAGTTCAAGGCCCTGTGGCATGAGAGCAATCGCAACCGCGTGCCGCTCATCTTCACCATCCTGGTTCGTATAGTGATAGCTGTGGCCTTTATCTTCTATATCTGCAACTATCTGAGCCGCTTCACCAACGCCCTCATGATCTCCATCGGTCTGGTGGTAGTGGTCGCCATCATCTTCTCCCGTTGGATCAAGCACCGCAGCATCACGATGGAGCGCCTCTTCATCCAGAACCTGCGTTCACGCGACATTGAGGCGCAGGTGCATGGCAAGAAACGGCCGCTATACGAAGGACGACTGCTCGACCGTGATATCCATATTGCAGAGTTTACCGTGCCGTCAGATTCAATGTGGATGGGGCAGACGCTGAAGCAGCTGAACTTCGGACAGAAGTATGGTGTCCACGTGAGCAGTATCCTGCGTGGAGGCCGACGTGTAAACATCCCCGACGGCGACTATATCATCTTCCCTGGCGACGTGTTGCAGGTCATCGGTAGCGACACGCAATTCACGGCCTTCCGCGATAAACTTGAGAGTGAACGCTTCGGCGAGGATCAGGAGATGGAGAAACGTGAAATGAAACTGCGCCAGCTGGTCATCGGCAGCGGCAGTCCGTTCATAGGCAAGACGCTGATCGAGAGTGGCATCCGAGACCTATACAGTTGTATGGTCGTCGGACTGGAAGAGGGAAAGGAAAGTCTTTCCCAATACCGTCCGAACCGCCGCTTCCAAGAGGGTGATATCATCTGGGTGGTTGGTGAACTGGAGGCACTAGACGCCCTGATGAAGGCTTAAGAATTGTATCCCGCCGTCAGTTCACAGATCCTGACAATCACCTCGACAGCCTTCTGCATCGACTGTATGCTCACGAACTCATAAGGTCCGTGGAAGTTCACACCACCCGCAAAGATATTGGGGCAGGGGAGACCCTTGAACGACAGCTGGGCGCCATCGGTACCGCCACGGATGGGCTTTACCTTTGGAGCCACACCGCAGTCTTGCATAGCGTGAAGCACCAGGTCGATGACGTGCATCTGAGGGTCGATCTTCTCCTTCATATTATAATACTGGTCGTTGACTTCACAGGTCACCGTCCCTTCGCCGTATTTCTTGTTCATCTCGTCTGTGCACTTCTGGATGAAACGCTTACGCTCCTCGAAACGCTCACGGTCGTGGTCGCGGATGATATAGCTCAGCTTCGCACCCTCCACGTTCGACTGGATGCCCAGCAGATGGTAGAAACCCTGATAGCCTTCGGTAGTCTCTGGTGTCTCGTCGGCGGGAAGCATCGCAATGAACTCAGCCGCTAGACGGTTGGCATTAATCATCTTACCCTTCGCATAGCCGGGATGCACGCTGACACCTTTTATATATATCTTGGCTGAGGCAGCGTTGAAGTTCTCAAACTCCAGTTCACCCACATCACCACCGTCCATCGTATAGGCCCAATCGCAACCAAACTTCTCCACGTCAAAGTGGTGGGCGCCCATGCCGATCTCCTCGTCGGGATTGAAGGCCACGCGGATGTCTCCGTGTTTCACTTCGGGATGATCCCTCAGCCAGCACATCGCCTCGACGATCTCTGTAATGCCTGCCTTGTCATCGGCTCCCAGCAACGTGTGGCCATCAGTCACGATGAGATCTTCACCCACGTGTTGCAACAGCTCTGGGAACTTCTTCGGACTGCTCACGATACCTTCTGAAAGGAGAATGTCAGAACCGTCGTAGTTGTTGACGATGTGGGCTTTGATGTCTGCCCCAGAGCAGTCAGGGCTGGTGTCGTAGTGTGAAATGAATCCGATGGTAGGGATGTCACCCTTGGCATTTGCCTTCAGCGTAGCATAGAGGTAACCCTTATCGTCGAGTTCGACGTTACTCAGGCCCTCGCGCTCCAGCTCTTTCTTCAGATACTCAGCGAAAACCAGCTGCTTATCAGTACTCGGCACGCTCTGGCTGTCCTCAGCCGACTGCGTGTCAAACTTTGTGTAGTTTAAAAAACGTTCTGTAATGTCCATATCTGTGTTATTATTGCCTTTAATCTACGGTCATCAATGCCTTTTTAAGATGTTTCAGACTACTGTCCGGACCAATCATGATCTCGAAGTCGCCTGGCTCCAACACGTAGTCGAGGCTGCTGTTATAGAACTTCAGCAGGTCGTCGGTAATCTCAAACGTCACTTCCTTGCTCTCACCCTTCTTCAGATGGATGCGCTGAAAACCTTTCAGCTCCTTGACAGGACGGGTGATGCTGGCCACGACGTCGTGAATATAAAGCTGTACAATCTCGTCGCCGTCATAGTCGCCTGTGTTGGTGACCGTCACAGATGCTTTCCGTCCGTCGAGGCGGATGTTGCTGTATTCGAAGGTGGTATAGCTCAGTCCGAATCCGAAGGGGAACAGCGGGTCGTTGCGCACATCGAAGTAGTTGCTGGCGAATTTCGTGAATGAGTCCAGGTCTTCGCCCACAGGTCTTCCTGTCGGCAGATAGTTGTAGTAGAGCGGCTCCTGTCCTGTGGCCTGAGGCATCGAGGTAGTAAGCTTCCCGCAAGGCACCTTGTCGCCGAAGAGCACGTCGCAGATAGCATCGCCTGCCTCGCTGCCACCAAACCATACCTGCAGAATAGCAGGCACATGACTGTTCTCCCAGGTCAGTACCGTTGGACGGCCAGCGAAGTTCAGCACCACCAAGGGCTTGCCTAATTCGAGCAGGGCCTCTAACAGCTCCCGCTGGTTATCGAAGATCTCGAGCGTAGCACGGCTGCTGCATTCGCCGCTCATCTCTGCCGACTCTCCCATGGCACAGACGATGACATCGGCATCACGGGCAATCTGCAGGGCCTCGCGCTTCAACTGTTCTGCGTCCTTGAAAGGTGTCTGACGGTAGAATCCGCCGTCCTTCTGTATGGTGGAATCGCTGGTGAAGTTACAGCCTTGCGCATAGCTGACCGTAGCCTTGCCTGCTACCGCCTTCTCCATCGCCTCTTTCAGCGTGGCATAACGCTCGTTGGTGGCTGTCGGCGCCCAGGTGCCAGCCATGTTGATGCGGTTGTCGGCCATCGGTCCGATGAGCGCGATCTTCCCCTGCTTCTTCAACGGCAGAAGATCATTCTCATTCTTCAGTAGCACGAACGACTCCGCAGCCAGTTGGCGCGCGGCCTGACGGTGCTCTGGAGTGTAGATGTCTGTATCGCGGCGCTTGGGGTCGAGGAAACGGTAGGGATTCTCAAATAGGCCTAAGATGTATTTCGCCTCGAGCACACGACGGCAGGCCTGATCGATCTCAGCCATCGTTACCTTGCCCTCTTTCAGCGACTGTTCGAGGGTGTTGATAAAGCCTTCGGCACACATGTCCATGTCTGTGCCAGCTTTCAGGGCCAGCACCGAGGCCTGTTGCAGGTCGCCCAACCCGTGCTTGGTGATCTCAGCGATGGAACCGTAATCAGTCACCACGAAGCCGTTCCATCCCCATTGCTTGCGTAGCACGTCGTCGATGAGCCATTTGTTGGCCGTTGCAGGTGTGTAGTCCACGATATTGAACGAGGTCATCACCGAGCCTGCCCCTGCCTTGGCGGCTGCCTCATAGGGCGGGAAGAACTGGTTGTACATCCTCACGTGACTCATGTCCACCGTATTATAGTCGCGACCTGCCTCTGCTCCGCCGTAGAGGGCATAGTGCTTCACGCAGGCCATCATGTTCTCTGGGCCATAGTTGCCCTGATAGCCCCTCACCAAAGTCTCGGCGATGCGAGAGCCTAAGAATGGGTCTTCACCGTTACCCTCGGCGATGCGGCCCCAGCGGGCATCGAGCGCAATATCCACCATCGGACTGTAGGTCCAGCAGATACCGTCGGCGGTGGCCTCCTTGGCGGCTATCCTTGCAGCCTGCTCAATCGCCTCCAGATCCCAGCTGCACGACATGCCCAAAGGGATGGGGAAGATGGTTTCGTAGCCGTGAATCACGTCCATGCCTACGAGCACGGGGATGCCCAGACGGCTTCTCTTAGCAGCGTCCTGCAACTGTCGGATACCGTCTACACCCTTTTGGTTCAGCACCGTTCCCAGCTTTCCTTGCTCTATCAATTGCAGCAGCGGACTGTTCTTCAACTCTCCCGTCGTGGCCGAGGTGCCAGGCAACAGGTTCATCTGTCCGAGTTTCTCTTCGACAGTCATCTTCGACATCAGCTGGTCGATAAACGCGTTCATCTTCTTCTGATCTTGCGCCATACCGTTCATCCCGGCCAAGGGGGTGACCGTTGGCAGGAAATACTGCTTTTGCGCCCATGCAGCCATAGGCAGGAAAAGCATACAAAATAAAACGAGTCTTTTCATTCTATATTCAATAATTCATCTTGGCAGTAATTTCGATAAATAACGCCACAAATTTAGCAATAATTCTGGAATTATTCGTAACTTTGCCAATAGATTTAAATGATTTTAGGTATTATGATGTCTTGTTCTTCATACTTTCCGCTATTCGTTTGCAAAGGTACACCTTTTTTTATTATTGTAGTATGCAATTGACTCAAGATATAAGATGAATTAGGAAAGAACGCTTCAGACAGGGAGAAAGGTGCCTGCAAACTGGGAGAATGAAGGGAGGTGACTGGGAGTTTAGTTGGATGTTGCGAGTTTTTAGCGGCCGCTAGAAAGTAACAAGGCAGACGGTTAAAAATCTGCTAAGTTGTTGATTTTAAACGGTTTTAGTGAAATTTTTTATTCTACTTTTCTTCTACTAACCCTCTACTAGCCTTCTACTAATCCTCTACTATCCCTCTACTAACTTTCTACCTTATCTCGACAAACAGGAAGCCTTAGGTTTATACTATATTCCCACGGTGGGAATGTCATGTTCCCAGTCTGGGAACACTACGTTCCCAAGGTGGGAACATTTATTCCGTCTAATGGAATCTTGAATTTTGAATCACCTTAAGGGTAATCACACCTTCTTTCTATTTGTAGATGATTAGTAGAGGAAAAGTAGAGGATTAGTAGAAGGTTAGTAGAAGGTTAGTAGAAGTAAAAATTATAGCTAAACCATTTAGAGACAGCAATATACATACATTTTAGTAGAGATAGAAAAAGCATTATAGTATTTCACTCTATAATCTGATCCATTTTAGACACAAATCGTTTGACAACCTCATGGTTTTGTAGAATCAGAATATCCGGTTTGCCTTTCCATTTTTCAATGGGTGGTAGAACGTAGGAATGTACCTTGCGTCAATTTACGTAACTTTTCAAGGAAATATTAGAAAAAGTTGATATTTTAACATTTCGAGGACTAACAAAAGGTTACTCAAAAATGACAATAATGATAGATAATTACCAATAAATTTGGTTATATCACTATCTTTTATTATATTTGCACTCGATTTTAATTAAATAAAGATGAGTGAAAGACCTCTTAATCGGCTCAAAGTGGTTCTTGTTGAGAACCAAAAGACTAGTAAATGGTTGGCAGAACAGTTGGGCGTCTCTGCCGTAACAGTCAGTAAGTGGTGTACCAACATGCACCAGCCCGACTTGCAGACATTGGCTAAAATTGCAGAGTTGATAGGATGCGATAAACGAGAACTAATCACTGAATAGAAATGTTTCAAATCAAACAACGAGAACACCCAGCACTGGGATCTGGATGCGGAGTTTCTGGAGCCGTTGAAGGAATTCATTAGTTATGTAAAACAATAATTCTATTAATACGAATATGGGTAATATTCCACATGAAGATATAATAAGAAAAGACTATAAAAGTTATCATAGCTTCATTAATTGTAAAAAGGAAGTTATATCACCTTTTGTAGTAGAAGTGATTAGAAAAGAACATCCGTCTTCATTGTGCGCAACAGAGAATTTGGTTTGTGAACAGCCTTATGGAAATGCTGAGTTATATTCTGAAATAAAAAAAGCTAATACGTCCAACTTTAGTATTTCTATAAAATCCGACATTATTAATAGTCGTATTTTAATGCGTTATGATTCGGATGGTGCTACGCATAAAAATAGTGTTGATTATATTCCATTAGAGGAACAATCTGTACCAACACCACATTTTCACAAATTTGATGAACAAGGAAACTTGTTGGCATATCAAACAGATAAACTAAAAAATGAAAAAGAAGTAAGTGCATTGAGAAATATAGAATTTGGCTTTGCTTATTTTTGTCAAAATAGTTATATTTTTAAGAACCATACTATGGATTTGCCTGTTATATTGGTTAATGATGGTATGTTGCCACTTGATTATAGCGAAGATCCTACAGAAGGTGTAGTTTTTGAATAATTATGGATTATATATTTGAGATTATAAGAACGGCCTTTAACTCATTATGGAAAATGAGAATGAGGGGAGATACATTGGAGGTTATTACTCCATTTGCCACGACCAACGACAAGTTTGTTTCCGTATTTATATCTGTACGAGAAAACGGATATGTAGTCAACGATGGAGGATGGCTTTCCAATGGTATTTATGATTGTAATTTACCCTTGTTAAATGACATTTATATCAGGGTGCTAAATTATTATATGAATGAATATAAAGTGAAAAGCATTGATGCGCATAGAAACACCTATTATTATAAAATAACTAAAGAAGAACGACTTATTCCAAACCTTGTATTTGATATGGCTGCTTTTATTAAAGAAGCTGTTAGTTCTTCCTTTATCAATTATGAAGATAATAAAGAAATTGAAGTGTCTAAACGATTCGCTAGTCAAGCAAATGCTTTTTTTCGCGAGCTAATTCCTCCCAAACATCTCAAAATGAATCATTATTTATCAGAAAACTTGCGTGGAATTAGATTTAACACAGTACTCACTTTGCATAATCGTTATGCTTTAGTAAGCTATGTTACAGGCTCTAGGGATAATTATTATATTCTTAGTTTAAGCAAAGCGAATACACAATATGATTTTATTGAGAGTGACATTATTAATAGACTGGTTTCTAAAAAAATAGTACTATTAGATGATACCGTTAAGAGCTATAATTCAGAAAAGGTTGTACCTTTTATGAAAGTTGTTACAAGCAAGTCTAATAGAGATAATGTAACATGGAATAATAGAAATCATCTGAAAGAATTAGTGGAATTAATCTAATATTTAAGCCTCAGAATGATTGCTATTTTGAATTAGTGGGTAACTACAGTAGTTAGTGGCTAACTCAGAATGATAATATAATAGAAATATAACGTTTATAGATATGATACAGACAATAAATACTGAGAATGATTTGAGGTCAATGCTGACTGAAGTGATTGGTTATCTTGGTTGGGCATTCCATCCTGATGATTCGATGACGGATTATGTTTACAGGGATACTGGTGAACCGTCCTATACTCCAGAAGAGGCCAAAAGATTAGATTTGCTAATGGACGAAGCCTTCGAGTTCTGTAAACAGCATGGTGTAGATATCTACGAACTGTCGATGGAAATCAGCAAAGAGCTTTATGGCGACATCTTCGCCGAAAAAGAGGTTGCATAGCTATGACATGAGAATGACATAGATGTAGTAGTTTTTATGTTGAAAATAGCAGAAAAGGCAGAAAAACTTGGTTATGAAGCGAATAAAAAGATGAAACGTCCAAATTTATTTTCACAAAATGTTGAGAATGCAATTGACATAGTAGAAAAATCTACTATGGCATATTCTCATTTTATAACAAAATGGGAAGTGACAAGTAACGCACGGGCATTTTATATTCCTCCTTATGCATGGGAAATGTTCTTTGATGCGAAAGGCGGCAATGAGAAGAAATGCATAGAACGAAATATCTGTTGGCAAAAGGATAAAAAATACAATAATAAAATATACTATTATTCTAGTAAAAAAGAATATCGAATAGCCAATTTTGGTGGTAAGTCATTTGAATTCTTGCAAGATAAATATATCGGCAGTCTTCTAATAGTCGCAAAAGGTGAAGATAATTTGTATAATGCTTACGTTTTAGAAGCCCAGAAAGATATAGATGATTTTTTGGATTTTTACAGACTTGATAATACAAATCCTACTCAATGTGTAAAAGGACTATATAGCTCGAATATTAGTAAAGAGAAATTAAATAGAATACAAAGCATTGTTGAGCAGTATACGGAATTTCCTACAACATCAGAGATTTGTACTACAGCACAAGACTTGATTATTAATTTAGGAAAACTTCAAAATAATGATATTATTAAGAAGTGTGATAGTCTTGTAAAAGATTGGTACGATGTGGATTTCCTTATATTCGAAGGGATAGAAGAAAAATTGTATAGACCATATATTATAGAACCAATTGGTGAGTTGAATCGCTTGTTAAGGTTGTCTAAAGTAATAACAAATAGGCGTAAGTCAAGGGCTGGTCTTTCACTTGAAAATCATTTAAGCAGAATTTTTGATGCAAGTGGTTTTATATATGAAAAGTATGCAGAAACAGAACTGCATAAGAAACCTGATTTTTTATTCCCAAATAGTAAAAGTTATCACGATATAAATTTTGATCAAGATAAATTGTTAATGTTAGCTGCAAAAACAACCTGCAAAGACAGGTGGAGACAAGTTCTCAATGAAGCAGATAAAATACGGAACAAATATTTGTTTACGTTACAGCCAGGAGTATCAAATAATCAGTTAAAAGAAATGAAAAGTTGTGATCTGACCTTGGTTGTTCCCCATAAGAATTTGAAACTGTTTGATTACTCTGAAACAAAAAATGTAATAGACCTTACTACTTTTGTTTCGTATATAAGAGAAAAACAACGATGAGAAAAAAGAAATATAAATTCATAGATTTATTCGCAGGGATAGGAGGCTTTCACACGGCAATGCACAGTGTTGGAGGTAAATGTGTATTTGCAAGTGAATGGGACAAAAATGCCCGTATTTCATATGAAACCAATTATTCGAATATAGAACCAGAACTATTTAAAAAAGATAAGGATGGTAATTATCTATATTTCAATGAGGATATAAATGATGTCATACCTGCAGAGGTTCCAGATTTTGATATTTGTTGTGGTGGTTTCCCGTGCCAACCTTTTTCTGTAGCAGGTTTAAAGAGGGGGTTTGATGACACAAGAGGAACGCTATTCTTTAATATAGCTAATCTGGTAAAAGAGAAAATAAAAGCAGGTCACCCTCCACGTGTTCTTTTTCTTGAGAATGTAAGAGGTCTAAAAAATCACGATAAAGGACAGACGCTTAAAGTAATTCTTGCTACTCTTGATGAACTTGGATACAGATATTCATGTGAAGTTCTGAATGCAAAATATTTTGGTGTCCCTCAAAATCGCGAACGATTATTTATCGTAGCTTGGTATAAGGATCTTGTTGATGTTCAATCATTTAAGTTTCCCTATGGTATTGCTCCTGATGGTTCAACTATTTATGGTAAAGATGAACTGAAAAATGGAACCATCCCAACAAAAGTCTCAGATGTCTTTGAACCTAAGAATGTAACTGTCAACTATACTATAAGTGACAAGATGTGGGAAGGGCACAAAAAACGTAAAGAGCGTAATAAACTTATGGGTAAAGGGTTTGGCTTTTCTTTGTATAAAGGAGAAAGTGCTTACACAAGTACTATATCTGCGAGATATTGGAAAGACGGAAGTGAAATACTGATAGATCAGTCTGAGCTTGGGTTAAATCCAAGAACATTGACACCTGTCGAGGCTGGCAGATTACAAGGATATAGAATTCTTGGAAACGGATGGGAATATGCAGAATGTTCTAGCAATCAAAACTATAACGACTCAAATCCGGAGTTTAGAATTGTAGTATCTAAGAAAGAAGCATATCGCCAGTTCGGCAATAGCGTGGCAATACCTGTTATTAAAAGATTAGCTCAAGAGATTGTTAAACAATTATTATAAGGTCATTGGATATGGAAGAACTAAGGGATTTAAAAGAACTTGCAAGTGAACTGATAGATCGATATCAGACATTATATATTGGTAAGGAAATAGAATTACCTATAGAGTTTAGAAACCAAGTTACAGAAATATATGGTAATAATATAGCTTATCAGAAGTATTCTGCGGTGATTTCAACGAGAGGCGTTCAGCGTGGTGTACTATATATATATATGCCAAACCAGTGGTTTTATATCGCATCTTTCTTTACAGAATACTATAAAGAGTTGCAGAAATATAAACTTAAGGCAATGGCTGTATTTTCACAAGATCGAATTAAACAATTAAAGGGGAATTCTTTTACAGAAGCAGATGAAAGGAGATTAAATGCTTCTGGATATGACAGCTACACAAATAGTTTAATAAAGAAGTTTGTCACAGACTATGATTGGTGGGGTGGTGGCAAAACAATAGACAGAGGAGATTTTTATGTCTCACCAATATTGAACTACGCAAAACTTGTGAATGCTTCGCAGTCATATGTCGCGGATTTATGTGCTTTTTTATCAGAGAATGATGATTTAGTAAAAATATTATTTAATACTATTAGTCAACCTAAAAATGATAATGAAAAAGCTTCATTTAATTTAATTAATTCTACGGAAATATCCGTTAGTGAGTATAGACGTTATATCACTGCTATCAAATCCAAGCCTTTCCTTCTCCTTGCAGGAATATCTGGAACGGGAAAGAGCAGGATTGTGCGTGAGTTGGCGAGGGCTTGTTGGGTTGAAGGCTCGGAGGAGTATAAGGCACAAAAGCCAAAGAACTTTGAGATGGTGCAGGTGAAGCCGAACTGGCACGATTCGAGTGAGTTGATTGGCTATGTGAGTCGTGTGAGCGGTAGTCCTGTGTTTGTGGCAGGGGATTTCCTGAAGTTTGTGGCTAAAGCTTGGGAGAATTTAGATGTTCCGTGTTTCCTTTGTCTGGATGAAATGAACTTGGCGCCTGTGGAGCAGTATTTTGCAGAGTATCTGAGTGTGGCGGAGTCTCGCAAATGCCAGGAGGACGGAACGATTACAACAGACCCGATTCTTGAAAAAAGCAAGGAGGACTGGTATCGTGTGCTAACGGCAGAGTTGACAGATGACGAAGATATCAGAACGAGATTCCTCAATGAAGGTATCTGCATTCCTCAGAACCTCATAGTGGTGGGTACAGTGAATATGGACGAGACAACGTTCTCGTTCAGCCGAAAGGTGCTTGACCGTGCTATGACCATCGAAATGAATGAGGTAGATCTGTATGGTGGGTTGGATTCGCAACACGAAAAAATCGGGAAGTTAGAGGCTGGCAATCTGATTGGTACGGCTGTTGAGGGTGTAGATGTCTATCAGGATAATAAGGCTGTCTGTGATATGGCTCTGAAGTATCTGGAGGCTGTGAATACAGAATTGGTGGGTACACCGTTTAAGGTGGCTTATCGTACCAGAAATGAGTTCCTGCTTTATGTGGTGAATAACCTGCCGTATAATAAGGATAAGGACGGAAACGAGTTGGAGCAAAACTTCGTCATAGCCCGTGCCCTTGATGAGATTACAAGTATGAAGATTCTGTCTCGTATTGAGGGTGACGAAACGAAGATAGGCAAGTTACTGGATAAATTGAGTGCCACTATTGCTGACCAGTTGAAAGTTGTTTCAGAGAAAGAGTATTCGGCCAAGAAAGATGATGGCGAGAAGGTTTATTCCGTTTCATTGGCAAAACTCGAAGAAATGAAGAAACGCCTCGAAGGGGGCTACACCAGTTTCTGGAGTTAAAAAGGAGAGATGCGTATGGGAAAGATAGAAGAATTATACCAAGAGTGGCAGAACGTTCAACCAATAAAGGATGAATACTTGCAGAGGCTGAACAGGAAGTTTATGCTGGAGTTTAATTATAACAGCAACCATATTGAGGGTAATACCTTGACGTATGGACAGACGGAACTATTGTTGATGTTCGGCCGTGTTGTTGGAAATGCATACATGAGAGACTTGGAGGAAATGAAGGCTCATAATGTCTGCCTGAAAATGATGCAGGAAGAGGCGAGTATTAAGGAGAAACCTCTGACAGAGACTTTTATCCGTACGCTCCATCAAACGATGCTACGAGAAGATTATACCGTATATAGGCAATTGCCTGGCGGAGTGAATACAAGTTATGTGGTTCATGCGGGATGTTATAAGACACGCCCCAATTCTGTCATAACGCCATCAGGAGAACGCTTTGAATATGCATCTCCCGAGGAAACTCCTGCCTTGATGGCAGATCTGGTGGCGTGGTATAATCAGGTGGAGGAAGATGAAATAATGTCGCCAGTAGAATTGGCAGCCCTGTTCCACTACCGATATATTCGTATTCACCCATTTGAGGATGGAAACGGTCGAATAGCCCGACTGTTGATGAACTATATTTTGACAAAGCATGACTATCCGATGCTGGTGATTCGAAGCAAGACAAAGAAGAATTACCTTGATGCGTTGGGAAAAGCAGATAAGCAGGTCGGACCGATTCCTTCTGATGGTGCAAATGCAACGTTGGAACAGGCAAATGCTTTTGTAAATTATATTTCTCATCAGATGGAGGAAACCATAGAAAACAATCTGAGGTTTATTGGTGAGAGGGCAGATGCTGTGTGGTGGTATGATGGAGAACTCATAACATTTAAGAATGAGACGACCATCAAAATAATAAAAGAAATGGTTGCTAATCCTAAAATCACAATTGTAGGATTGTCGAAACTTTTATTGGTGAGTGAGAATGCTGTGCAGAAGCAAATAAAGAATCTTCAAGAGAAAGGTTATATCCAACGCATTGGAGGCATACGAGGAGGCTCATGGCAGGTTTTACTAGTTTGCACCACCTAAATTGGTTGGGTGATTTATACTTGGTTGGGTAAAAGCGTCATAATCTAATGGATCTACTGACCATACGACATGAGGATTTCACGATGTACGTCGAATGTTCGAAGTTCGAGGGCATCTGGAATAAGGCAAAGGGTAATGTGGGAGAAGAGAATCTTCTTTCTACTTACACTTGGTCGGATGGTGTTGAGGCTGTAGAGCGGAATGGTGAGCCCATCGTCAAAGGCGAAAAGGCGCCTGCAGTATTCTTCGACAATGCAGAGTATCCGGTATGGGTGGATTTTAACAAAGAGGTAACTCATGCGCAGTTCGGATCCATGCTGCAAAGTGACAATGAGCGGTTTACGTTCAGGAAGAGCACTTTGGCAGGCTTTATCAACTATGGTAATGACATCGGCAAGAGTGAACTGAACCTTATATATAAGATAGGTAAGGACACAAAGCGGTTTACGTTGGGGTATGAGGTGCTGAGCACGAAACTCAACTATCATGAGCACTGGCGGAAGATCATCGAGGACATCGAGCAGGAGTATAGGATGCTGTCGCTCGACTATATGAAGCGTACCTTTCATGGTTTTACGCCAGACACGACGGGAGAGACGCCGGAACTGATTTGGTGGAGCGTGTTTGCGGGAGAACAGCAGAAGTTTATCAAGGCTTGCAGGAATATCATTGAGCGCCCTCGCCATCGACTGCATGGATATGAGGTGTATCTGAGGGCAGATAAATTGAAACGAGTGCCTGCAAATATTGAGAATGAACTGGCAGAACATCGACGAGAGCCTGCGCATCTATATAGGGTGGAAGAGCAGATACAATCGAATGATACTCAGGAGAACCGCTTTCTGAAATATGCGCTTGGTCAGATTACAGAGAAGTATGAGT
>Ga0247611_10003820_pt1 | contig 21765 bp, 18 predicted proteins | sample 177DNAGHGhighgp2_FD_192422 | JGI IMG/M metagenome (GOLD analysis project Ga0247611, IMG submission 192422) | Sheep rumen microbial communities from Palmerston North, Manawatu-Wanganui, New Zealand - 1770 DNA GHGhigh gp2 | ecosystem: Host-associated > Mammals > Digestive system > Stomach > Rumen... | reverse complement strand
AGGGGTGTAGCCAAGTTGGTTATTGATGATGTCCGAGTAGTTCTTTATAATTTCGTAGAGTTTTTCTTCGGAGTAGGGAACGGGGAGTTCCAGGTGGTCCCAAATGGCGCTGAACATGGAGACGAGCGACTGCTCGATTTCGCCCCATTCGGGGAGAGCAGGGTATGTCTTGCCGGTCTCGAGTTGCGTGACGAGGTTCTTGTACGCCTCGTCTTCGGCCCAGGATTCAAGAACCTTCTTGGATGTGGGGAGGAACCCTATCTGTTTTGTGTATTCGTCGAGAGTCTTGTCCTCGGTCAGGAAGAGCAGTAGCTGGATAGCCTCCTTTCTATTGTTCTTTGCCGGAATGGCAAGGTTCGAACCTCCGATAAAGCTGACGCTACCCGCTGTCCCCCTCGGGATGGGGAGTACGGCGACTCCGTCCGATCCGATTCGTGCATTCGACAGCCCGCCCTGCGAACTGTGGATGCGAGTCTGCATTACGACTTCGGCTGTGCTTACGATAAAGGCCAACTCGCCGTTGTTGAACTGCTGTGCAATCTCTGCCGAGTTTGCCTGTAGTGCCTCGGTAGAGACTAGCGAATCGATTACAAACGAGATGTATTTGGCAATCCCTTCGAGCGTGTGGGGGGAGAGCATATTGGAGCACCATTTGCCGTTCTTGTCCTTGTCGACAAAGGAACCTCCGTAACTCCATATCCAGGGGGCAAAGTTGTGGGGAATGTTCCAGTCGCTCTTGCCGGGGAGCGCGTAACCGCGAATCCTGGCGCCGTCTTCAAGAAATTCCTTGCCTTGGTTCACCTTCTTCACGGCTTCCGCGAATCCCTTGTAGTTCTGGATGTCTGCGGGCGTTATGCCGTATTTTTCCATGATGCGCTTGTTGCCGAGCACGGGGCGGATGTCGATAAACCAAGGGATGGAATAGATGTTTGTGTCGGCGTCGATGTGCGAGGTGTACCATGAAACCGGTACAAACCGGTTGGAGTCAATCTTGTCGAGACTTGCGTTCAGGGGCTTGAGCTCGCCACGTGCAGCGAAGTAGGGAACCCAAGTGGAGCCCAACTGCAGTACGTCGGGTGCATCGTTGCCGGTCTCGAGCATTGTAGAGATGCGGTTCCAGGCCACGCCCCAGTCGAGTACTGTTACCTTTGTCGGAATGCGCGTCTTCTGGGTGAAAGCCTCGAGCTGCTGTTCCAGTTTTTCTTGTGGGGTGGCCCCGTTGGGCATGATCCAGATGCTGAGCGAATCGGCCGCAAGCGCCTGCGACGCAAAAATCGCTGCAGATAGAGCGAGTCTCCTAAACCTAAACACCATATGTTTTCCTTTTCCCTTTGGGGCCACCGGGCGATAGCGAGGTAATCCCTTGTTCAAATTATATAATAATTTGTAGATTCTGCATGGTAAAATTTGATAAAAGGAGTGTCTTTATGCTGGTTGCCTGTGGTATAGCCGAGCGTGACGGGAAGGTTCTTATTTGCAAAAGGCCGGCAGGAGTGCCGTATGCCGGGTGCTGGGAATTCCCTTCGGAGGTGGTGGAAGGCGATGAAACCCTTGAAAACTGCTTGGAAAAGGCTTTTTTCGGGAGGCTGTCGGTAAATTTGTACGTAACTCGCCTGATTGGCGCCCATGATTCCGTTTGCGATAAAAATTGCCGTATTTTTACGTTTAGGACCGATTTTTTGGGAAAAAATACACTATTGACGGGCTATGATGGTGCTAAATGGGTGAGCGTCAACAAGTTACGCAACTTTAGGCTATTCCCGGATACTGTGACATTTGTCAAAAAAATGGAAAATTTTTTTAAAATTTCTGTTTAAAAAGCTTTTTTTATTTATATTTTTCATATCGTAAATACGATAAACTAAACCCCCTTAAGGAGATTGAAAAATGAAAAAAGGTATCGCTGCTCTCGTTTGCGCCGGCATGATCACCCTCACGGGCTGCTATGGTAGCAACGCTTGCTTCGAAAAGCTTCACAAGTGGAACGGCACGCTTGGCAACAAGTGGCTCAACTCTATCGTCCACTTCTTCCTCAACATCTTTGGTGTTTACATCATCTGCCTTGGCCTCATTGACGGCCTCGTGCTCAACACCATCGAATTCTGGACTGGCTCCAATCCGCTCGCTTCTGGCGACTCCTACTTCGAACAGGATGCTCAGGGCAACTCCATTGCCGCCGTGAAGAACTCCGATGGCACGATGTCTGTTGAAGTGACCACCGCTGCTGGCGAAAAGGCCAACCTCACGCTCCAGCGCGATGAAAACGTTGTCCGCGCTCTCGACGCCGAAGGCAACCTCGTCGCTCAGTACAACATCGAAAAGTAATTCTACTTTAGACATGTTTCTGGAACCCTGGCTCTTGCCAGGGTTTTTCTGTTTGTAAACCAAAAAATGCGCTTTTTTTACGGTCTAGGGCGCATTTTTCCTGTTTTTTAATGTATTTTGGGGGTATGACAAGGCGTGTTTGTAACCAGACACATCTTTTTTGGCGTTTGGCATCATGGGCGGCAGTGCTTTTTACTGCAATCGCCCTTTGCGCCTGTGTAGATGACTATGTGAACCGTGGTAACGAGGCTTTGCGCATCGGGGACTTTGACCGCGCCGTTACGAATTTTTCGAAGGCGCTCGACGAACAGCCCGCAAATAGGGATGCCCGTTATGGCTTGGCGCTTTCTTACTATGCTATTGCCGAAGACCGTGAACACCTCAAGTCGGCGACGACCGAAATGTGGGAACGTACGGTCAATGAATTCCGCATCCTTTCGAAGGTCGATTCCACGGACCGTATTGCTCCGGCGTATTCGACAAGCCTTTTCTACCTGGCGCGAGCGACCCTGATGAAGAACGGACGTGCCAACGTGATTTCGCTATTGGACCAGTCGATACGGCTTGACAGTGCTAATTACTTTAGTCACAACTTGAAGGCAATCTTGCTTGGGAACATGGGCCGTGTCGAAGAAGCAAAGAAGATTTTCGTGTTCATCGTAACGAAGGAACCGAAGTTTGCATCGGCCTACCTGAACCTTGGAAACCTATACTGGGCCGAAGGCGACGTGGAGTCGGCGTGGGATATATGGTCGATGGGCCACGAGGCTGTGCCCGCAGATGTTGAACTAGCACGCTGGACCGCCACTGCCGAGGATTCTCTAAAGGCGCTTGTCTCGTCGGGAGAACTATGAGCGTACTTGCGGGGGTCGAACGTTGTGTGCTGTTGCACGAAGGCGGCGAGGCCCGCATTTACAAGGTATATTCCGGCTCCAAGGCGTATGCGCTCAAGTGGTATGCCGAAGGTTCCCGTATAGATGCACGTGTAATGGATTGCCTGAGTGGCGAAAAGTTTGCGGGGGTCTACCATGTGCTTGAAACAGGCGAGAAGGCGAGCCGGCCTTACCTGGTGTACGATTATGTGGAAGGCGTTCCGCTTGCAGGTACGTTCTTGCTGCCCGTCCCGTTTGCCATCTCTGTGGCGAGGAGCCTGGTGCAGTCGCTTGCCGGGCTTGAAAAGCGCGGCATCCATCACGGAGACTTGAATCCATCGAACGTGCTACTTGACAGGGGCGGCAGCCCGACGCTCATCGATTGCGGGATTGTCGGGCCGGGCGCGCTCCCTTATGCGGCGCCGGAAAGGTTCCAGGGGAGGGCGGCCGACACGAAAAGCGACATGTACAGCTTGGGCCTGTTGCTGTATCGTATGGTAGCGGGAGAAGACCTGCTCAACTGCGCCCGGTACGAGGACTACGCGCAGGCGGCCGCGCAGATAGAATCTATGGAACCGACCTCTCGCCTGTACGGCAAGGGGATCGATGTGCAGGCGCTGTCGGCGCTTGACCCCTTATGGGGAGCGACTTTGCGTGTAAATCCGGACGACCGCGCGGAAGATTTCGAGGAGTTGGACGAGCTGCTCGAAATCGCATTTGACAAGATTTGCGGGGGGCGCGTCTCCTGGAATTCTTTACGGGCTGGCCTTCTTGCGACTCTTGCCCCAAAAATTGGAACGAATCGTGACGAATTGGCTCATATTTGCGAACTACCGCGTGAATTTGTTGTGAGGAAGCCCACAAGTAGGCGAAAGGCCTTCCTTTTTGCGGGTGTTTTTGGTACTATATTGATATTGTTGTTGCTTTTCCTGGCGCTTTGGCCTAGGAATCCTTCTATCGACGAGACTGGGGCGCTTCTGCTCCAGAATTCGAGGACGATGGAAGATTGGGGGGCGCCTTCCGATTCTACTGTCGAAGGCGTTTCCGGAAAAGTACTCGAGTCGCTTCCTATGCCAGGGGATAGCGGTGAGGATGTTGAATAACGAACGGAGTCATGTGTATGAAATCGGAATCGATGCTTGCGACAGAGAAGATGCTGGATGTGGTCAAAACGCTCCTTGACGAGGAACAGCCGGAGAGCCTCTTCACGAAGATTCTGGAGGTCGCCAAGGGCGTGCTCCACGCGGATGCCGGCGTCCTGGATATTGCTGGCGAGACTCCGCTCCATTTCTCGAATCCTGAACAGGTAAGCATTTCTATTTCTGCGGTAAGGCAGGCGAAGAACGAGAAGCGCGCCGTAGTCTGGAACCAACTCGATGACGATGGAGCGGACCTTTCCAAATCTATCGTGCAGAACCAGCTTACGAGTATCATGGTTTCGCCGTTCCGCACTCCTGATAGCGAGTCGGGTTACCTCTATTTGCAGCGCGCCGCCCGCGAGGAGCCGTTTACCGAAGAGGACAGCCAACTGTTCGACGATTTCGTTGCGGTTTGCGAAAAGTTCGCGTTTGCCGCCTACGACCGCCTGCGCGACAAGGAATCGCTCGATATGCTCAAGAACGTGGTGCGCAAGGACGATATCGTTTATTCGAGCAAGGTCATGGCGGATCTCGTCGCCTTGGCCGAAAAACTGTCTACGCTCCCGCTCCCGGTGATCATTCGTGGCGAGACCGGCACGGGCAAGGAAGTGTTTGCGAGGTTCATCCACAAGCATAGCCCGCGCGCTGACCGTCCGTTTATCGCGGTGAACTGCGGTGCCATTCCGGAACACCTGATTGAATCCTTGCTGTTCGGGCATGCGCGTGGTTCGTTTACGGGCGCTGTCGATACCCGCAAGGGCTTTTTCGAGGAAGCCGATGGCGGAACAATCTTCCTGGACGAAATCGGCGAACTCCCGATGAACATGCAGGTTAAGCTTTTGCGCGTACTGCAAGAAAAGCACATTACGCGCGTGGGCGATAACCGCGAGATTCCCGTGAATGTGCGTGTCATATCGGCGACACATGTGGATCTCGAGGCCGCAGTCCGCGAGAAGCGCTTCCGCGAAGACCTCTATTTCCGCATACAGGTGATGCCGCTGGTTATCCCGCCCCTGCGCGAACGCGGGCAGGATGTCGTTTTGCTGGCCGAAGAATTCGTGAAGCGCTATGGTGCGGAGTACGGCCGAGGTCGCTTCAAGATGAGCCGCAATACCGAAAAGGCGTTGCTGGGCTACCACTGGCCGGGCAATGTACGCGAACTCGAGAACCGCATCCAGAAGGGCCTGGTTCAGGCGGTGCACGGTGTTATTCAGCCCAAGGACATCGGGCTCGATGACATGCAGAAGGAGGCGAAGGAGTCTCCCCGTACGCTGAAGGAAGCCCGCGAGGCTGTGGAGCGCGATGTTATCGGGCGTGCCCTGCGCGATAGCAATGCGAACCTGACGCTTGCCGCCACAATTCTCGGGATTGACCGCAAGGTCCTTCGCGAGGTCATGGAACGTTTGGGCATGAAGAAAGAGGATTTCAAGAGTTGATTGTCGGCCTGGTCACAAAAAAACGGAACGAAAAGTCCTATGAGGGCGAAAAGTCTCGTTTTTTTACTTTGTCTTTTTGCACGAATAATCTATATTATGGCTAGAAAGGCTCAAAAAGCCTAAAAAGATAGCCGGAAGGAAAATTGGCACAGTTTTTGCAGTAGAAAGAGTATGAAGTACGCAACTTTCATATCGATGGTATCCCTGGTGGCGACGATGTCGTTCGCCCAAGGTACTGCGATGCCTGCGTCCAGCGTTCCGACCCCTGCCGAAAACATGGAAGTCTCTAACGGGGCTCCTGATTTGGGTGCTAAGGAAAGTGCAGAATGGCAAAAGATGCGTGCTGAACGTAAACAAGCCCGCGAACAGATCCTCTCCCGCTTGAGAGAGAGCACCAACGCGGAAAAACAGCACATTCGCCAGGACGTTTCAAAAAAACGGAACGAAAATTCTCGCTTTGAGGGGAAACCGCAAAGACAGCAGCCTCGCGAACGTCAATCTTTTCATGAGAGACCCGATTCTCCTAATATGAATCCTGCGCAAGGCTATCAGCCCTATATACCACCCTGTCCGTGGTGCATATGGCCTCCGATGCCTAAGCAATGATCAGGTCGCATTCTGTCGCCCTTTTGTTGATGCTTGGTTCTGTGCTTTACGCTCAGAGCCAAGTTGATTTGTATACGCAGGCCATGAAGGCCGAAGAGGCGGGCAACGTTACCGAATCTGTTTCGCTTTTTGAGCAGGCGCTTGCCGCCGGTGGTGAATATTCCGATGAAATCCGTGAAATTCTTGCGCAGTATTACGAAGCGCTCGGGCTTGCTGAAGACGGCTCGGGCTCATTCTCTTTCCGGTTGCAGAGCGATGTTGGTTATTACGGCCTGCGTTATACCGAATTTGGGGCGAAGAAGGATTCTGCCGGGAATAGCGATGGCGACATCACCGAAAACGGGGGAGACATCTTTGCTTCCTTGAACTTGTACCTGGATTACACCAGGGGGAACTGGACCCACTCGCTTGGTATAACCTTTGTCTCGGACTGGTTCTATGACAACAAGGACATGCCCGTACTGGACACGAACGACTGGAACATTGCTCCGGGGTTAGAGTACTCCCTTGTGGGGCGCAACATTTTGCTCGATGTGGGCGTCGACTTCAATATCACGAGCGACAAGGAGTTCAAGCCTGCCGGATATGCGTGGATTGAATATGACATCTACAAGTACGAAACACTGCGCGTGGGGGCGGCCGCCTTGGGCTACTATCGAAAGGATGGCCCTGCTACGGCATCCTTGATGGGTTCGCTGCACCGCACCGCAGAGACTGGTTTTAACTTTTCTGTATACGTGGGTGCGAAGTACGAGGCCGACTACATGCTGAACATTCTCGACTATGTTGAGCAGGTTCAACAGGGCGGGTATCAGGGGGGTGGGAGCGTAATACCTGACGATAACCCTTGGGCCAGGTGCGTGGCGGAGCATGCGGATTCTGTCTGTGGAAACCAGTCCAACGGGATTCTCCAGACATATATAAACGAATACTGGGCTGAGCAGGGAGACATCTGGAACAGCCAGAATCCTTGGACGAATCCGCAGGACACTACTGCTGTGCTGCCTACCTACTGGACCCGCTGGGTCGGTCCGTCGGTGCGTGCGAATGTATCGTACCTGTTCAAGACGCATATTGCCCTCGAGGTTTCTCTCAACATGTTCTATGCGCTGGTCGTGGACGGGGCTTCGTGGGAATACGAGAAGATGCAGAAGTTCTCGGGCTCCTGGGGCTTCAAGGCTTCGTGGAATCCGTGGTGGTTCACAATCTATGCAGGGGTGGAACAGACCTTCCTGGATTATAACTTGCCCGAGGAGCTTTCTGCGTACTTTACCGAGCGGAACTTGCTCACGTCGCTCCGTGCCGGCGTGAAGGTCGAATTCTAAAAAAAAGGCTCTATGCCATAAAAAAGAGGCCGGCATATTGCCGACCTCTAGCGTGGAGATAGTGGGAGTCGAACCCATGACCTACAGATTGCGAACCTGTCGCTCTACCAACTGAGCTATATCCCCAGGTGCGCCAAATATATTTTTTATAGGCGGATTCGTCAAGCGGGAACCCGTAAAAATCCGTAAAAAGTGGAAAAACGCCATGAATTTTTCTATTTTAGCCAAAGATGAAAAAGATTCCTGCACTTATTGTTGTTTGCCTGTTGCTCCTTGCTTCGCTTGTCTTTGCGTACCCTGCGCCTGCAGCCCGAAACGGGTTTAGCAACATGAACGTGACTACCGAGTATTCCGAACTCCTGAAGGAGAAGAATGCCCGTAACGATTCGCTGTTGCCTGCCCTCGATGGCGACAAGGCCTTTGCCGAGGTGCTGCGCCTGAACCCGAACTTCTGGAGCCTCGGGAGCGCTATGGAAAAGGAAGGTTCGCTTGTCACCAAGCTTAATGCGCAAATCGTGTTTATCGACGGTATCCGTGAAGATCCGTTCTGCGAACTGGTGAAGGGTTCCAAGAGCGATGCCTCCACATGGAATGTGCGCATCGGTGTTGACTTTGTTTCGGGCGGATCCAATACGGTGCATATCCACGTGCAGCAGTGCTTGGACTACGTGCGCGACCAGTTGGGCTATGCCATCAAGCAGGGTGACAAGATTATTGTCGTCCCGCCGAAGAAGGTCCTGGACAAGCTCCGTGAAAGCGAGATCCCCGATGCCATCGACCTCGATATGCAGCAGACGCTCCTGAAGGCGCATGAGGAAGTGGAACTCGACGGCAAGTGCCCGAAGAACATCGAGGCCTACATCATCCTGATGAACGTGTACAATCAGGTCAAAGACAAGAAGATGGATTACGTTGTCATCAACGACCAACTGAACAAGCAGCGTAACGGCGGAAGCCGCGTGCAGAGCTGTGCCTTCAGTCGCGAGTGGAATAAGCGTTACCAGGAAAGTGCGAGCTTCGAGTGCGATATCGACCATGACCGCTGCCTGTACCGCCAGGAAAACGACGGTAATTCCGAATGGAGCATCAACTACGAGCAGGACCGCTTCGAGTACATCAACAAGAAGTTCCTGTTCTTCAACTTGAACCCGAAGAGCATCCACAAGGGCGGTTCCATGCTCGACTTGCGCCTGATCCGCCTTTCGACCAAGCTGTACCTTGAAGCCTACATCAACCTGAAGGGCGAACCCGTGACACTCGGCCTGATTATCGTGCCTGGGGACAAGACCATCGAGGATTACGATGACGGGGAAGAGGACGATGGTACCATGGTTGAGGATTGATGGTAATTTTTTGTGAAAAAAGGGCTCCCAACGGCCTACAGACGATTTTTTATAGTATATTTAGTACGTACAAGATTTATTAGGAGAATTTTATGAATTCCTTGGTCAAGTTTTCTATTGCTGCCGCGATTGCTGCGGCTCCTGCCCTTGCCGACGAGAACTTTGGCGGTATTGGCGTTACGATTTACCAGGTTCCCGCTGGCGTGTATGTTGCCGAGGTTATTCCCGGTGGTCCTGCTTCTGAAACCAAGCTCAAGACCGGCGATGTGATTGTCGCCGTGGACGGCGTTTCCCTGAAGGGCCAAAACATCGAATTTTCTAAGGAACAGATTCGTGGCCAGATCGACAAGCCGGTCGAACTCACGTACGTGAGCGAAGGCGATACGCTTTCGGCTGTCGTGCGCCGTGCATCGATGCTCGTGAAGGACTTCAATGCCGAAGACGTTTCGGCCTGGTATGGTGACAAGCAGGAATTCAATGCTGCTGAACTCGAAACGTTTGCAAGCGGTAGCGAGACCGACAAGCAGTTGCTTGCTGTGCTCAGCCGTGGTACCGTGGTGGCAAGTGATGCCGAGAAGGTTTCTGCGAGGAACTTGAACGGCGTGTTCGTGAAGAAGGCCGAGGTGGTCGCTCCGAAGGTCAATTCGAACAAGGGTGTCAAGTCCAATGGTGCCGTACTGAAGGGCTTCAGCCGCAATTCGATTGCCTTTACGCTCAAGACCGCTGGCACGACTGTCGTGAAGGTCTCCGACCCGAACGGCGAAGTGGTCGCGACCGTGCGCGTGGATAACGCTCCGGCCGGATTCAATTCCGTGTCTTGGAATTCCGAGAATATCCCGAGCGGCCGCTACATGGTGAGCATCGAACAGTCCTTCGGCATCTCCGGCAAGTTCGCTGTCTTGAAGTAGAACAAACTAACAAATTTGAGAAATCCTGCGTCCTTGTGGAGGCAGGATTTTTTTTGCAATTTTTCGCATAAAATGGGTATTTTGGGCCTTTTGCCTATCGTCTATTATTTATATTTGCTCCGACGTGATTTTGTCTAGAACCCATAGTCCGCTATGGGCCGTTTTGCTGTTTGCAATAGCGGCCTTTGCTCCTGTAGCCTTCGCGCAGGATATGACGCGCTTTGAACTGGAAGAGCGCGAACAGCCTGTGGAAGACACGACTGAGGTGGACTGGATGAACGACACCACGGGGACGGACACTATCGAGTATCATGCGGTCGACCTTGTGTACGACGTGGAAAAGGAAACTTTCAACCTGAATGATGGCGCTCAACTCAAGTATCGTACCGCGACGCTTGATGCGGACACCATCTGGTTCGATCAGAGAAACAGTGTGCTTGTGGCTGCAGGTGAGCCTGTGCTCCGTGAGGCGAAAAACCCGTCGCTTTCTGGAATGCGCCTCAAGTACAACATGAACAGCCGTATCGGCGAAATCTATTATGCAACCACCTTCCAGGACAACCAGCAGTTGAACGGCATGGAGGTGCGTCGCTTGCCCGACCAAAGAATCCAGATTGCACGAGGTGACTTCAGTACCTGTAATGATTCTACGCACCAGCACTTCTTCTTCTACGGACGCCGCATGGTGGTGAAACCGAAGGAGACCATCACGGCACGGCCTGTGGTACTCAACATTGCCGATGTGCCTGTGGCGGTTCTCCCGATGATTGTCGCACCGCTCAAGAGCGGGCGCAAGTCGGGCCTCCTGACACCCAAGTTTGGTGGCGACCAGGTGCAGGGTTACTACCTGCGTAATCTCGGCTTCTATTATGCGCCTAACGATTACTGGGATGCGACAATCTATGGTGACATTATCGAAGGTGACGAGGCTCGGTTCGAACGCTCGACATTGACAGGCCAGGTGCGCTACAACAAGCGTTATGTGCTCGACGGAAACGTGTCGTACACGGCATACCTCGAGGAATTTGATTTTGGAAACAGCGGTTACGATATTCGCTTTACGCACAACCAGAACTTGACTCCCGATAGGAAGCATACGTTGAGCGGTACGGGTTCATTCGTGAGTAACCAGAACATCCGTAAGGATAACGCGCTTGATGCGGAGACAATCTTGGACCAGCAGGCAAACGCCTGGCTTACTTACTCGGGCAAGTTCGGTACGAACAAGAGCCTTACCGTGAAAGTGGGGCAGGACCATAACCTCGTGACAGGATTTATCCGCAGGCAGTTGCCCGATATACGCTTCAACATGAGCGGTCCGCTTTTTAATTTCGAGACTGATGACGATGAAGTTGCTGCTGCCGACGGTTCGTTCAGTTCGTACCTGAAGAAACTCAACTACAGTTTCTCGAACCAGTTCAATTACGAAACTGAAGAAGGGCGCGATACAATCCTCAATGTGGATACGCTTGCGAAGTATGTGGGTTATTCGGGAACATATTCCTTGGATTATTCGGGCTCGCTGTTCAATGTCATCAACATCACTCCGCGTGCGACCTGGAGCGGTTATTGGACTGGCCAGTCGTGGGAGAACCCCGAGGATTCTAGCAAGTACTGGCGTCGATATACGAGTCTCGATCCTGAACACAATACTTATGGCGAGTTCGCGTATAACCACAATTACAGCCTCACTGCCGATACAAAGCTCTATGGAATCTGGATTCCGGAAATCGGACGCTTTACAGGCCTTCGCCATATCCTTTCGCCGAGTGTGTCGTACACGTATGCGCCCGAGATAGATACCGTCAAGACGTTCGCTCCGCATCCGCATTTGTCGCAGTCCTGGTACCAGAAGGAACAGCAGACTATCGGTTTTTCGCTTGGTAACGACCTGGACTTGAAATACCTGAAGGTGGTGGGCCATAAGCCCGATACCTCCAAGGGTGATACGGCAAAGGCGGTAGAAGACCAGTATGGTAACCGGAGACTCCTTACCACCCGTCATAGCGTTTCGTACAACTTTGCTGCAGATTCCCTGAACTTCTCGGATATCAATTCGAGTTTCGGCCTGCAGATCTTGCCGGATTACCTGTTCACGATTACCACGCGCCATAGCCTGTACCATAAGTATTCCATGGAACCCAACAAGGTCCGTTTCCCGGAACTCACTTACTGGGGCTACGACTTTAGCCGTAGTTTCCGCTGGAGCGGAACGTTCAATGCGGGCCTGCCTTCGCAGATGGGCAAGTACGAAATGCGCAAATGGTCGCTGGGCTTAAGCTACCGCTATTCCTTCTCCAGTACGCGAGTAGGGAAGGACCTGTTCCAGGACAACATAAGCCATTCGACATCCATTACGGCATCGTTCCAGCCGACGGTAAACTGGGAAGTTTCGTACAGCACGCAGTACGATTACAACGAAGGAAAGTTTGTTACGCACAAATTCACATTTAATAGGACTTTGCATTGCTGGCAACTTGACTTCACGTGGACACCGACCGGGCCTGCAGCAGGCTGGTCGTTCGCCCTTTACGTGAGGGACCTGCCCGATATCAAGCTCAATGCTGGCAGTACGGAGACCAAGTAAATGTGCGATGTGGAATGTGTGATGTGTAATGTGGAATTTTTAGGTGAAGATTTTTTATGAAAGCAAATCAGATTGTCCTTGCGAGCGGATCGCCGAGGCGCCGCGAAATATTGGCACAGATCGGAGTGGATTTCCGGGTGGTGGTTTCGAACGAGGAGGAATGCCCCAAGAGCTCGAACCCGCTCGATTTCCCGCGTGAAAATGCCGCCATGAAGGCTCTTGCCGTCTCGAAAAAAGAACCGGGGGCCTACGTCCTCGGGTACGACACCCTCGTTTTTTTGGACGGGAAGCCTCTCGGCAAGCCCAAAACGCCCGAAGAAGCCCTCGAAATGTTACAAAAACTGAATGGAAAAACTCACAAAGTTATTACGGGAGTTGCGCTGGCAAAAGATGCGCAAGTCGTTGATACTCAACAAGAAGAAACACAGGTACTTTTTCGAGAGAACTCCTTACGGGAGCTAAAAGATTATGTAAATTCTAAGGACCCGATGGATAAAGCGGGCGCTTACGGAATCCAGACCCGTGGGGCACGCCTTATCAAATCGATTAGTGGTTGCTATTACAACGTAGTGGGATTGCCAGTGGCCCTTACGTTAGATATGCTGGCAAAGCGGGAGGTTGAGGTATGAACACGAATCCTATAGAAGATAAACGCCCAGATGAGCGCCTTGGTGCTTATTTGTCCCGTGTTCGTGAAGCTAAGGGCCTTACAATTGAAGACCTCGCTACTGCAACGAAGCTTACAGTAAAGAACATTACGCTTATTGAAAGCGGCGACTGGAAGGCTTTCCCGGTGGAAGCTTACCTTCGCGGTTACCTGAATTCCATTTGTGAAAAACTCGGGCTCGAACCGAGAAGGATTGTGGATTACTATCTGGGTGAAGCCGGATCGAAGTTTACGAGTTTGCTTTCGCCTACTCCGGAGAAGCCTGTGAAGATTTCTCCGATGAGCGATGAAGAGCGCAAGCCTCGTAGCAAGGCCGTGCCTATCGTTATTATTTTGCTCGGACTGGCATTCGTAGTCGGGTCACATTTCCTCAAGGAAATGGGTGAGAGCGACCAGGCTACCGCAACTGCTGAAAAGGCAAGTGTCGAGGCGAGTACCGATGCTCAGCCGGCCGATGCTCCTTTGGCGGAGATGCCGGACGGTGCCGAAGTGGTTCCGCCGGATTCCGTGCAGACGGATTCGAGTGCCAAGGATTCTGCGGTAAAGTCCAACAATGTCGTGACTCAGGCCGTGGTCGATGAGGCTGTGAAAAAATCTGAACTTCCTGCTTCTGCAACAATCTTTATTTCTTCGACTTCCGAGACGGAAGAGGCTGTTGTCTCGACGAAGACTCATTTTGAGTTGGTCGGCTCGGGATCGATGGCTTCGTGGATTGGACTCAAGCGCCATGAGGACGATGGCTCGTTTGTGAAGGAAGCGAACATCGCTGTAAAGGATTCGCGCATGATTTACGACACAGACGATACTTTGTATGTAGTCGTCGGCGAACCGCGCGCTATTTCCAAGATGCTCCTGAACGGCAAGGAAGTGAAGATTCCCGAAGCGAAGTTTGGCCGTGTGGCTAAGTTCCGCGTGTTCGCGGGCGAAATCGTGAAGACCAAGGGAGGCCGCTAATGCGCGTTTCTAAAATATCCAGAAAGACGGGCGAAACCGATATTCAGCTTTCGCTGAATCTTGATGAAGCTTCGCGCGGTGTCGTGAATTCTGGCAACGGATTCCTTGACCACATGCTCGATCTCTTCCAGGTACATGGTGGTTTCCGCCTGGACCTTACCTGCAAGGGCGATACGAATGTGGATATGCATCACAGCATGGAAGATATCGCAATCGTGTTAGGCCAAGCGCTCGTGGAATGCCTGGGCGACAAGAAAGGTATCGAACGTTACGGATTCTACTTCGTTCCGATGGACGAGGCGCTTTCCCGTGTATGCCTGGACTTCAGCAACCGTATCGGATTCGTGTGGAACGTGAAACTCCCGGCGGCAATGGCTGGCGGTATTGAAGCCTCCATGTTCGAGCACTTCTTCAAGAGCCTTGCCGAGAATGCGCGCATGAACCTGCACGTGGAACTTTTCTACGGTAGCGATAACCACCACTGCCTCGAGAGCATCTTCAAGGCTTTCGCTCGTGCAGTCGCTATGGCGGTCGCTCCGAGCCGTAACGTGAAGGGCGTGCCCAGCAGCAAGGGTGTCCTTTAAGCGAAAGCATATTGCAAAAAATAAGGCGCGAACAGAACTGTTCGCGCTTTTTGTTTTATAGCAATCGTTAAAAATTCTAGAAGGAGAACCCTGCAAAGATGTTGTTGCTGAGGAACGGGATGAACCCCAGGGCGACAACGGCAATGCTGAGTGCTACAATCACTCCGCGCTGGCGCCGCGTAAGACGGAGCGGACTTAAGTGGCCGTCGTGATCTTCGACCCACGCACTCTTGATGAGCTGTATGTAATAGAACAGGGCGAGTACGTTGTTCAGGACAGCGAATGCGACAAGCATGTAGTGGCCCGTGGATGCCCCGCTAAAGAACAGGTGGAACTTGCCGAAGAATCCGGCAAGTGGCGGAATGCCTGCAAGGCTGAACATCGAAATCGCAAGTGCGATGGCTAGGCTCGGGTTCTGCTTCGAAAGCCCGCGTAGCGATGCGAACGTTTCTTCGCGGTGGTGCCCGATAATCCCGAAGATGAAGAATGCGAGGTAGTTCGAGACCGCATAGACGAACAGGTAGTAGACGATGGCCGTCTTTGCCGTTGTCGCAGGCCCGAGGAGAGCCACCATGATGTAGCCCGCCTGAGCGATGGAACTGTATGCCATGAACCGGCGGAGCCTGCTCTGCTTTAAGGCGCCGAGGTTACCCACGAAAAGAGTGGTTCCTGCAAGGAGCGCTATGAACGGGGCAATCTGTTCCTGTATCGGGGCGAAGGGGCCGAATACGAGCACCACGAGGAATGCGATTGCGGTAGCCTTCGAGGTTACGGAAAGGACTGCCGTGACGGGTGTCGGAGCGCCTTCGTAAACGTCCGGAGCCCAGGTGTAGAACGGGAACAAGGTGAGCTTGAAACCGATTCCGCAGAAGAGGAACAGCACGGCAACCCACAGGAGGGGGCTGGTGCCCGCGGCGACGGCCTGCTGGATGTCGCCAAAGTGCAGCGAGCCTGCAAAACCGTAGAGGTAACTGAAGCCGAAAAGTTCGAAGGCGGTCGCGACTGACCCCATCAGGATGTACTTGGTTGCGGCCTCGCTTCCGAGCTGGTCCTTCTTGTTCCATGCGGTGAGCGCATACATTGGAATGGTCGCGATTTCGAGCCCGAGGAAGAAGGTAAGCATGTCGCATGCCGACACGACCGTCACGCCGCCGAAGGTGGCGAACGCGATGGCGCCAATGAATTCCGCAATCTGGTGCATTTGCGGCTTGCCATCGGCTCCGTGCTCGAAGTAGTCCTTTGCAAACCAGATGCCCAGAATAGCGCTAATGAGGAGCACTTCGCGCATGAGCACGCCGAAATCGTCGATGCGCCAGTTGCTGATGAAGAATCGGCCTTCTCCGCTTGCGAGCGGGATAAAGTTCAGCACGATGAAGATGGCCACAAAACCGAAGTTCGCAATACGCCAGGGAACTTTCGACTGCGCGGTGCAGAAGAGTCGGCTCCCGATGACGATAAACGGGAACAGCAACAGTAGCAGGTCGGGAATAATAAACGTTGAATTGTATAAGTCTAGCATGGGTTAACCTCCAATCCCGCTAACAACGGGCTGGGTGGCCGCAGAAATTTTTTCAAAAATAGGTGCGATACTCCAGTCGAGCATATCGGAAATCCAGCCTGGACAGATACCGATGAACAGGAGACATGCGACAAGTACCACGATGACAAGCTTTTCGCGGAAGCATCCGTCGGAGAGACTCTCGTATTTTTGCGGGAGCGGTCCATGCAGCATACGGTTGGCCGTCTGTAGGATATAAACGGCGGTTGTCGTGATGGAAAGGATTGCAAGAGTGGTCACGATGCGGGTGAGCGTGGAATCTTGCTGGAACGCTCCGATGAAGATTGTACTTTCGGCGATGAATCCGCTGAAACCCGGAAGGCCGAGACCTGCGAAACCGGCTAGGACGAACCCTACGCCGAGGAAGGGCATCTTGCGCATGATACCGCCCATCTGTGTGATGTCGCGGGTATGCGTGCGCTCGTAGATCATGCCGATGGTCGCGAAGAAGAGCCCGGTGAGGAACCCGTGCGAAATCATCTGCAGGCTCGCACCGCGCAGGCCGATGGGCGTGAGGGCGGCAAGCCCGAGGAAGATAAGGCCCAGGTGGCTAATGGAACTGTAGGCGGTAATGTACTTGAGGTCCTTGTGCCTAATCGCAATGAAGGGGCCGAGTACGACGTTGAATATCAGCAGTGCCACTACGTAGGGAAGCCAGATTTTTGCCGCTTCGGGCATGAGGAACATGGCTACACGCAGGCATCCATAGGCGCCCATCTTCATCATTACGCCAGCAGCAAGCATCGAGACTGCGGTTGGGGCGGAGGAATGGCCGTCTGGGCTCCAGAAGTGGAACGGGAATAGGGAACTCGATACGGCAAATCCCATGAACATGAGCGGGAAAGCCCACATCTGGAATTCCATCGGGAGTGTAATCTTAGAAAGCTCCGTAATGCTCCAGCTATTCACGCCGCCTTCGAAGTAGAGCCCGAAGAGGGTCGCGAGAATCATCGAGGAACCGAACGCGAGCGTCAAGGTGAGTTTCTTTCCGCCGTAGTCCCTGCGGCCGCTGCCGTAGCAGGCAATCATCAGGTACATGCAGAGGGCTTCCATCTCGTAGAATACGAAGAAGAGCACGAGGTCGAAACTCATGTACACGCCATACACGCTTGTTGCGAGAATCTGGATGAGCGCGAAGAATACCTTCTGGTTCCCCTTGATGTTGTAGCTTACAAGAACGCCTGCCCAGACGATAAATGCGGTGAGCGCAAGCAACAGTATGTTGAGGCCGTCGGCACCGACGATATAGTGTGCACCAATCATCGAAAGCCACGGAATGTCGGTAAAGAACCGGAGCAGTAGCGGGGCGGCGGCCTCGCTTGCGGAAGCGCTTCCCATGGCATAGACGCGGAAGGTCAGGTAACAGACGATTGCGAGGACAACCGATGCCGATACGGTGTGGATTCCGCGGAGCAACTTCGCGTGCGATTCCGGAATCGGAATGCAGGCGAGTACCGTGAAGAGCGGGATGACCCAGATGAGATTGAAGAGTATCGTATCCATATTGCGCCTACAGGGGAAGCTGGCCGAAGAATCGCCAGAGGAGAACGCCCACAATCAGTGTGCCGAGATAGAAGGGAAGGTAACCTGCCTGTGCCGTGCGCACAAGGTCGCCCAACTTGTGGATGAACCAGACGGAGAATGCGAGGAGCCCTTCGATGACATAGTCGTTGAATGCACGCGATATGCGGGCAATACCACCGAATATGAACTGGCGTACGATGGTGTAGTAGATTTCGTCGAAGTAGAACTTGTGGTAGACGACCTTGTAGAGGCCGCAACGGTTTGTTTCGTCGAGTGCGCGCTCGATTTTTGCCTTAGGACGGGCGTACAGGAACCATGCGATAAGCAGCGCGACGATTGCGATGCCGACGGCGACATACGGAAGCCATTCCGCATGGCTGACTCTTAGCAGGGTAGGTACGTGCAACTTGTCTGGAGTGAAGTATTTTTCGAAGACGACCCTGCCGAGGATACCTGAGAGGAGCGCCGGAATGGCGAGTACGACGATCGGGAGTGTCATCGCGGGATCTTCGTGCACGTGGCCCGCCTTGACACCCTCGTGGCGCGGTTCCCCGTGGAAGGCGAGGAAGAACAGACGGAACATGTAGAACGTAGTGAGCCCGCTTGTGAAGAGCGCAAGGCCGAATACCACGTAGTGGTGCCCTTGGAATGCTGCGAGGATGATTTCGTCCTTCGAGAAGAACCCGGAGAACGGCGGAATGCCCGAAATCGCAAGTATCGAGATGAGCGAGCAGACATAGGTGACGGGCATCTTCTTGCGGAGACCGCCCATCGCGTCAAGGTCGTTTGTATGGACCTGGTGGATGAGGCTGCCCGCAATAAGGAACAGGCTGCACTTGAAGAATGCGTGCGTAAAGATATGGAATGTGCTTGCCGTCCAGCCCGTGGTGATGACTGCCTGGCCAATCTTGCAGGCGCCAAGCGCGAACATCATATAGCCGAGTTGCGAAAGCGTGGAGTAGGCGAGAATGCGCTTGATGTCTTTCTGTGTGCAGGCGATGACGGCAGCGAAAACCATCGTGAAGGCGCCCACCCACATAATGATGGTGAGGGTGTTGCCACAGGCGGCAAAGAACGGGAACAGTCGCGCCACAAGGTAGACGCCCGCAACCACCATGGTCGCACTGTGGATGATGGAACTGACCGGGGTCGGGCCTTCCATCGCGTTCGGGAGCCAGATATGCATCGGGAACATGGCCGACTTGCCCCAACCGCCGGTAAAGATAAGAATGGAGCCGAGTACGAGCGCATTTGCCCGAGTCATCTCGGTAAGCCCGAGATTGATGGTTTCCGTACGGAACGAGAATAGCGAAATGCCGTTAATCTGGGAAAAATCGAACGAGCCCACGACATAGCTCACGAGCACGATGCCTAGCAGGAAGAAACTGTCGGCGAAGCGTGTGAGGATGAACGCCTGCTTGGAGGCGCTCACGGCGGAGGGCTTGTGGTACCAGAAACCAATGAGCAGGTAGCTGGACACACCCACGAGTTCCCAGAAGATAAACATCTGGAACAGGTTTGTCGCGACGACGAGCCCGAGCATGGAAAAACTGAACAGCGAGAGCAAGGCAAAGAAACGCCCTTCGGCGCGGTCCTCGCGCATGTAGCCGATGCTGTAGATGTTCACCATGAGGCTGATGAACGTGACGACAACGAGCATCATCACCGAAAGCGGGTCGACGAGCATGCCGATTCTTGCGACCAGGTCATCGACGAAAGGAATGAAGGTGTACTCGAAGAGTATCGCCTTCTGTGGGGCGAATGTTGAGCAGAAGTAGTGGACCGCGACGAGAATGGCGGAAAGCGCCGATACTCCGTTGAGGGTAACGGCGATGGCTGCGGCTGCTTTTGCATTCTTGTTGCCGACGAACAGCCCGTTGATGACGAATGTCAGGAGCGGACAGAGGAAAATCAGGTAACCGAGAGTGACGTCGTTAATCATGGAGGTCCCTCAACTGGTCTACGTCAAGGCTCTTATGGCGACGGTACATGGTGACGATAATGGCAAGGGCGATTGCCATTTCGCATGCCGTGACGGCGATGACGAAAATACTGAAGAGCGCACCCGCCGTGGCATCGTGCGCGGTGAAATAGGCAAAACTGATAAAGTTGATGTTCGCCGCGTTCAGCATGAGTTCGATAGAGATGAGCATGCCGATGAGGTGACGCCTGCGCATAAGACCCCAGACGCCGATACCGAACAACAGGAAGGCGAGAATCAGGCAGTTCATTAAATTCATTGCTGTACCGCCTTTTCTTTTTCGACTTCGTCCTTTGTCTTGCGGGCAACGGTAATGGCGCAGATGAGCGTCATCAAAAGGAGCACGCTGACGACCTCAAATGGAATGATGAAGCCGTCTGGCCCATAGCCGAGCAGGCGCATGGCTATGGGCTCGAGCCCTGAATAGTTTTCCGGTGCGCTGACGGTTCCGCTCGCAAGTTCTGGAGTCGGCAAGATGCACTTAATCATGATGAACACGAAGGCGACCGATAGCGCGAAGGCTGCAAATACTCGCGGAATCTTTGTCGTGAAGGCGTCTTCGCCGAGGTGACTTGTCAAGAGGATGGTGAACACCACGAAGATGACGACGCCACCCACGTAGACCATTACCTGGGCAAGCGCGATGAATTCAGCATGCAGGAGCAGGTAGAGGATGGCGGTTGCCACAAAGCTGAAAATCAGGAATACGGCGCTTTGCAGGATGTTCTTCACCGCGACAGTACAGACGGCGGTAAACAGCATGATGGCGGCAACTACGTAGAATGCGATGTCCATGCCTCCCATGGGGAAGGCGAGTGGAATGTCTGGCAATTGCAGGTTCGGTAAGGCTAGATTCGGAAACATTATCCTTGTCCCTCCTTCTTGTTCAAGATCATTTCGAGCGAGTTCGGGTCGGTTGTCGCTACCTCGAAATCCTGGTTCATGCGGATGGCTCCGAAGGGGCAGGCCTCTACGCAGAGACCGCATTGCGTGCAACTAGCGAAGTGATAGACGTAGCGGCCCAACACCTTCTTGCCGGCAATGTTCTTTGTCGAAAGAACGTTGATGCTTGCATTCGGACAGGCGCGTTCGCACATGCCGCAGGCGGTGCAACGGTTATTGCCCTCTTCGTCCTCTATCATTTCGAGGCGGCCGCGGAAGCGTTCATGCATCTTTAGGGTCTTGCGATTTTCCGGATACTGCTCCGTAACAATGCGCCTCGGGTCAAAGAAGTACTTGAGCGAAACGGAAAGCCCGCACATGAGGCTCCACGGCCCCGTGATGCAGCGCTTGAAGTAGCGCTTGAAATACTGGATTAAGGTGATATTCTCTTGCATAGCAAACTCCCGCCTAACCACAGACCACAATGTATGCCGCACCGGCGACAAGCAGCACGAGGTTCACGGGCAACAAAAATTTCCATTCAAAGTCCATGAGCTGGTCCACGCGCGGGCGTACGAACGTCCAGCGGACCATCATGTAGCACCAGATCATGAAGAATACTTTCGCGAAGAACCACACGACTCCAGGAACCATGTTGAGATAGTTGTCAACAAAAGCAACTCCGATGCAGGGCGGAAGGAACCCCCCGAGGAAGCACGTGGTGGCAAGAGCCGAGTTCGTCACGAGTGCGATGTATTCGGCGAGGTAGAACATGGCGAACGGTGTGCCGTTGTATTCCGTATGGTAGCCGCCCGTAAGTTCCTGTTCCGCTTCGGCGATGTCGAAGGGTGCGCGGTTCATTTCGGCGGTACTCGAGATGAAGAAAAGGATGAAAGCGATAATCCCGAGTACGGGAATCTTGAAAATCCACCAGTCGGCGATTGTACCCTCTTGCCCGAGCGTGATACCCATGAGGTTCGTGGAACCCGAAATCATCACGACGAACAGGAGGATCATCGTGAACGAGATTTCGTAGCTGATCATCTGCGCGCCGCTACGGAGTGCACCGAGCAG
>Ga0247611_10003819_pt1 | contig 21769 bp, 15 predicted proteins | sample 177DNAGHGhighgp2_FD_192422 | JGI IMG/M metagenome (GOLD analysis project Ga0247611, IMG submission 192422) | Sheep rumen microbial communities from Palmerston North, Manawatu-Wanganui, New Zealand - 1770 DNA GHGhigh gp2 | ecosystem: Host-associated > Mammals > Digestive system > Stomach > Rumen... | reverse complement strand
ACTTGGATGTATCACGGATAAGTCCGGGAGCCAATGTATCGATGTGTGTCTCAGAGTGAACACCCTGGAAAGCATCTTCTCTTGCGCCTGTGATCTGAGCTACGTGAAGGAGCTCGCACTGGCCGTTCTTATCGCACTGCTGGCAGTTCTTATTGTGATTGGAGAGCATAAGCTCTACAGATCTTCTACGAGCCTGTACAGCTGCAGGTGAAGAGATCTTGATCTCCATGCCTTCAGATACAGGATATACGCAGGATGCAACGAGTCCTCTGGCGCCTGTAGCCTCTACGAGACATACACGGCATGAACCCTGATTGCACTCTCCATGGTTAAATGCACAAAGTGAAGGAATCTCATAGCCACAAGCCTTAGCAGCTTCCAGAATGGTGAGGCCGGCTTCAACCTGATAGGGCTGACCTTCAATTTTAATATTGACTAAACTCATTCTTTTGCCTCCTGATTAAACCTTCGAAATTGCGTTGAACTTACATGTGCTGATGCACGCACCGCACTTAACGCACTTATCAGCGTCAATTGCCATGGATGCAAGCTTATGTCCGGGAGCAACATACTCTGTACGTGTGATGCAGCTTGCAGGACATCCCTTAGCGCACATACCGCAGCCGATACACTTCTCAGCATCGATCTTGTACTGCATAAGGTTCTTACATACGTGAGCAGGGCACTTCTTGTCAACGATGTGAGCAAGGTACTCGTCACGGAAGTGAGCAAGAGTTGAGTTAACAGGGTTGGATGCTGTCTGGCCCAAAGCGCAGAGGGAGTTAGCCTTGATCGTCTGGCTCAGTTCTTCGAGCTCATCAAGATCCTTCATTGTGCCCTTACCCTCAGTGATTCTTGTGAGGATCTCGAGCATTCTCTTTGTACCGATACGGCAAGGTGTGCACTTACCGCAAGACTCGTCGCAGATAAATTCCATATAGAACTTAGCAACGTCAACCATGCAGTTGTCTTCGTCCATTACGATAGCACCGCCGGAACCCATCATGGATCCCTTAGCTACGAGGTTATCGAAATCGATAGGCTCATCGAGGTATTCCTCTGTCAAGCATCCGCCTGAAGGTCCACCTGTCTGGATAGCCTTGAACTTCTTACCATCCGGGATACCACCGCCGATATCATAGATGAGTTCTCTGAGTGTTGTACCCATAGGCACTTCTACGAGACCAACGTTATTAACTTTTCCGCCCAAAGCGAATACCTTAGTACCCTTGGACTTCTCTGTACCAACTGATGCGAACTTCTCAGCGCCTTCTCTGAGGATGTAAGGAACGCAAGCAAGTGTCTCTACGTTGTTAACGCAAGTCGGCTTGCCCCAGAGGCCCTTAACAGCCGGGAACGGCGGCCTCGGACGAGGCATACCACGCTTACCTTCGATGGAGTTAAGGAGAGCTGTCTCCTCACCGCAAACGAATGCGCCTGCACCAAGTCTGATCTGGCAGTCGAAGCTGAAGTCTGAACCAAGGATGTTCTTTCCAAGGAGACCTTCTGCTCTGGCCTGCTCGATAGCGATCTTAAGTCTCTTAACAGCGATCGGATACTCAGCACGTACATAGAAGTAACCTTCTGATGCGCCGAAAGCGTAACCGGCGATCATCATACCTTCGATAACTCCAAGAGGGTTACCTTCGAGGATTGAACGATCCATGAATGCACCCGGGTCGCCCTCGTCGCCGTTACATACAACGTACTTCTGATCAGCTTCAACGTTAAGAGCGAACTGCCACTTTCTGCCTGTGGGGAATCCGCCGCCGCCACGGCCACGAAGTCCGGAAGCCAAAACTTCATCGATAACTTCCTGCTGTGTCATTGTGAGAGCTCTCTTAATTCCCTGGAAAGCGCCCATGCCGATAGCTTCGTTGATGTTTTCAGGATTGATAACGCCGCAGCCGTTGAGAGCTACACGTCTCTGCTTCTTGTAGAAGAGGATATCATCCTGCTTTGTAACCTTCTCGCCTGTCTTAGGATCAACATAAAGAAGACGCTCAACGATCTCGCCGCCAATAAGGTCTTTCTCGACGATCTCGTCAACGTCTTCGATCTTTACCATCTTATAAAGAGTATCCTCAGGATAGATCTTAACGAAAGGTCCCTGTGAACAGAAACCGAAACAGCCTACCTGGTTAACGGTAGCCTTGTCCTCAATTCCCTTCTCCTTGAGAAGAGCGTTAAATCTTTCCATGATCTCTGTGGAGTGTGCAGAAAGACATCCTGTACCACCGCAGAGTACAATGTGACGCTTGCCGTCACCGCCCTTGATCTTGTCGTCAAGGCTCTTGGAGAGAGCTTCAAATCTCTCATTAAGGTCAGTAACAGAACTTATCATGCCTTAGCTGCCTCCTCTTTTAATTCTTTAATAATTAAGGGAACCTGGTCTACCTTTACCTTAGGGTAAACCTTACCGTTGATGCTTACTGCGGGTGCGATACCGCAAGCGCCGATGCAGCGGAGAGCGTCCAAAGTGAAAAGACCGTCCTCTGTTGTCTCACCGGGCTTGATGCCTAAGAGCTCCTGGAACTTGTCGATAACGTTCTGAGCGCCCTTAACGTAGCAAGCTGTACCAAGGCAGCAGCCTACAACGTACTTTCCCTTCGGAGTAAGAGAAAAGAATGAGTAGAATGTAACAACTCCATAGATCTCTGCTACCGAAATACCTGTCTTCTTGGAAACTAATTCCTGAACTTCGAGCGGAATGTATCCGTACTCATTCTGAATGTCACTCAGGATCATCATTAAGGGAGTCTTATCGTTTACGTGACGATCACAGATCTCCGAAATCTGAGCGACAGCAGCTTCTTGTAATTTTGCCATAAAAACCTCCTGCCTCTTTTGGGAATATTCCAACTTGTCAATTTTACTTTGCAAGGTGGCGGTTAGTCCATACTAACCGCCACCCATTATCAACGTTTTATGTATCAAAAGTGTAAAATCCTTAACGCTTTTGAATAACCTTACTCTTCCTCAACATTGCTTGATGCGATTACCTTCTCAGCAACTTCCGGAGGAGCAGCCTCATAACGGACGTGAGACATAGCGAACCAGCCTCTGCCCTGAGTCATGGACTTAAGGTCAGTAGCATACTCAAGCATCTCAGCCGTAGGAACTTCTGCATTTACAACAGAGCCGAGCTCGTCTGCGTCGATACCCATGATGCGGCCGCGTCTCTTATTGAGGTCTCCCATGATATCACCCTGCTTATCCTCAGGAATATGAACCTCTACCTTGGAGATGGGTTCGAGGAGTACAGGATTAGCTGCAGCCATGCCTGCCTTGAATGCGAGGTTAGCGGCGATCTTGAATGCCATTTCCGAAGAGTCTACGTCGTGGTAAGAACCGTCAACCAGTGTAGCCTTGAGGTTAACTACGGGATAACCTGCGAGGATACCCTTCTTAACGGATTCCTGTAATCCCTTCTCAACTGCAGGGAAGAAGTTCTTCGGTACGGCACCGCCGAATACCTTCTCTTCGAATACGAGATCATCAGTCTCAGCGTTGGGTTCGAATTCGATCCAGACGTCACCATACTGGCCGTGACCGCCGGACTGCTTCTTGTGCTTACCCTGAACCTTAACCTTCTTGCGGATAGCTTCACGGTAAGGAACCTTGGGCTCGCCTAATTCACAATCAACATTGTATTTATTCTTGAGCTGGCTTACGAGAACCTTGAGCTGCATGTCACCGATACCGGAAAGTACCATCTGCTTTGTCTCAGGGTTTGTCTCGACTGTGAAGCAATGGTCTTCATCAGCGAGCTTTGTAAGACCGGAGATGATCTTGTCTTCGTCGCCCTTCTTTTTAGGAATGATCGACTTGGAAAGACAAGGCTGAGGGAACTTGATCTTAGGCATCTCAAGGATACGGGCGCGGTCACAGATAGTATCGTTTGTATCCGTGTTGGAGAGCTTGGAAGCTGCACCGATATCGCCGGCAGTGATGCAGTCTGTGGAGATCTGTTCCTTACCCTTAAGGAAGAACAGGCCGCCGATTCTCTCATCCTTACCCTTAGTTGCATTATAAACAGTGGAGTTGGCACGGAGAGTACCTGCGTTAACCTTGAAGATACTGATCTTACCGACGAACGGGTCAGAAATCGTCTTGAAGCAGAATGCTGCGAGAGGATCGTCAATAGAGCAGCTTACCATCTGTGTGCTGCCGTCAGGAAGTGTAGCTTCAAGAGCGGGTTTCTTGCCTGCCGGAGGTGTATCCTTGGAGATGCAGTTCAGGAGGAAGTCAACGCCCCAGTTCATGTAAGCGGAACCGCAGTAGATCGGGTGGAGCTTACCTTCACGGAAGCCTGCATGTACGCCGTGACGGAACTCGTCTTCAGTGAACTTCTCGCCTGCGAAGAACTTCTCCATCAATTCGTCGTCTGCTTCTGCCACTACCTCATTAACCTTCTCCTGGAGCTCGTCAACTCTTGCGTTGTACTCTTCAGGAAGAGGATATTCAACAAACTTGCCTGTAGCCTTATCTATAGAGAAAGCCTTGCGGTTCATAACGTCAACGATACCTGTCATCTTGCCGTCTTCCATGATAGGGAATGAAAGCGGGATAACAGAAGGGCCGTAACGCTCCATCATACGGGCTGCAACAGCCTCAAAATCCGCATTGGGCTCGTCCATTCTGTTCATAAAGAACAGGAACGGAACCTTCTTACCATTCAAAAGTCTGATTGCCTTCTCGGAACCGACGGATGTGCCGCCCTTAGCCGAGATCATGATAACACCGGAATCTGCGATCCTTATTCCGCTCATCTCTTCGCCTAAGAAGTCGAAGTCACCTGGAGTGTCGATGATATTGATCTTGCTTCCCTTGTATTCGCAGCAGGCAACGGAAAGGCCTACTGACATCTGTCTCTTGATCTCCTCAGGATCATAGTCAAGCGTAGTATTTCCGTCAGTGATGCGGCCTTGACGATTAATTGCTTTGGTGTAATAGAGAATAGCCTCAGCTAAGGTCGTCTTGCCGGAACCTACGTGGCCGAACAACGCTATGTTGCGAATCTTATCTGCGGAATAATTTTCCATCAGTCTTGTCCTCCTTCGAAGTCAAAAATAAATACTTTCCTATTATATAAGATTCGATATGCCAATTCCACAAAAAATATGTGGCAACTAATAGTTTTTTTGTGCATAGTTTTGACGACCTACACAAATCTTTTTTAGAATTGGCGGCCGGACTTCTTTTCCATGCTTACCGGATTGCCGCCAAAGTTGCGAAAAACGTTCTTCCGGCGGCATTCTTCATTTCAAGGGTTACTAAAAGAGGCTGTCCGCAGGGACAGCCTCTCGTAATAACAAATGCAAATAAGCGTTATACCTTCGGTTTGCCGAAGATAAGTACAAGTCTGTCTTCCTTCTGTGCGAAAGGACTTCCGGAAAGTGAGGAAAGACCTGCATCTGATCCGCCGCCCATCTGGGAGATGAGCTTACCGCCGTCATCGTCTACAACGTGGATCAATGTCCAGCCTTCGGATGACTTCTTCTTAAGGAGCTTTGTGAGAGCTTCAACGTTAACTTCAGAAGACTTGTTGTGCTCGACAACTTCTACGGAATAATCCATAGGTGTGCCGGCACCGCCGCCTGATCTGACTCTCTTTTCCAATTCTGCAACTGCTGCGTCGAGTGATGCAAGCTTCTTCTCAAGCTCAGCCTTCTCCATCTCTTTCTCCTTAACCTGTTCTTTTAATTCTTCGATCTGATCGAGCATCTTGCCCTTCTCGCTCTCGCTTAAGGCAGCCTGCTTGAGGAATACCGACTGCTTCTCGGCATTGAGAACGATCTCCTGGGCTGCAGCTTCTGCAAGAACAGTAGCGTTCTTGGAATCTGCGATGATATCTTTGGCTTCCTTAAGTTCAGCCTGGAGGCCCTTGATCTGGCTCTGGATCTCTTCAGACTCTTTGCGGTACTCGGAATATTCCTTTTCTGCCTGAGCCTTCTTGTCTTCAGCCTCTTCGAGTTCTTTTCTGGATGCTTCCATTGTCTCGTCGAGGTCTTTGCGCTGCTGGTTGATCTCCTTCTCGATGGTGGATACCTCGGCAACGAGCTCGTCTCTCTTTGTCATAGCGGCTTCAGCTTCGACCATTACGGCCTTTGCCTTCTCCGTCATGTCATCGAGCTCTGCCTGGGCCTGCTTGTTGCGCTCTTCGAGGTGGGCAATGATCTTATCTCTCTCGGCCTGAGCCTCAGCGATGAGCTTCTCCTTCTCGGCATTGGCGATGTCTCTGTCGCGCTCTGCCTCCTGCTTCATCTTGAGAACGTCAGCTGCCTGCTTCTCTGCGATCTTCTTATTCTCTTCGGCGATCCTGATCTTCTCTTTCTCAAAATCCTCACCGAGCTTAACGATCTTAGCCTCTGCAGCCTTGATCTCTTTCTCTTTATCGGCCTTGATCTTGTCAGCGTTGTCCATCATTGCCTGGACTTCTTTTGCCTGTGCAATGAGTTCATCTCTCTGGGCAAGAGCTGCGGCATATTCCTTCTCTACCTGTGCGGCAAGCTGTTCTGTCTGCTTCTGGGTCTCTTCGTAGATCTTCTGCTGCTCGATCCTTGCAGCTTCGATCATCTCGTCGTGTTCTTTCTGAGATTTCTTCTTGGCTTCCGCCATCATCTCGTTAGCTTCCTTGCGAAGCGAATCTCTCTTGTCACGGGCTTCGATTACTTCGTCACGGATAGTATCGACTGATTTCTCCAAAGCTTCCTGCTCAGCGAGCTTCTTCTTCTGGAATGTCGTGAATTCCTTATCAAGCTTTGCTCTCTCAGTCTCAAACTGTTCCTGCATGTTTGCATAGTCGCGCTTCAGCTTATCCAAAGCCTCGAGGATCCTCTTCTCTTCTTCGGAACGCTTTGCCTCAGCACGTGCGATATTCTCAGCCTGCTTCTGATCAAGGATCTTCTTCGCTTCAGCAGCAGCTTCGTCGTTATTACCCTGGGAAGCCTTCTGGAAATCGTATTTGCACATTGAGCAGCGAGCAACATTGTCGCCCATCATTACGCCGCAAACCGGACATCTCTTCATACCTGATTCTCCTAAAAATGCACGCAAATAGGGACGCGCGCAAAAAATGATATGACTTATTATATACCAGGCGGCAATGATTTATTAAGTTTCCTTAAAAGAATTTTTATAAATTTTTAGTTAATTTTGGAATGAACCGGTTCCGCACGCCCGCTTTTTTTGTATGTAATGCCCTATTTGTAAGCCTTTTCGCCGTCCTTATAATGAATTAACTGTTTTACAGGAGGGGAATATGAAGAATTTAATCAAAAGCATAGTGATCGCGTCTGCTGTCGCCCTTACATTATCGGGCTTTGCAGGATGCACTAAGAAACCCGGCGCGGCAAACAACAACGCAGTAGTCGGAATCACACAGGAACCCGGTATCTTCGATCCGCATACAGTAGTTGCAGCAGGCGACGAAGAGATCATTTTCAATGTCTACGAGGGACTTTACAAGTACGACAGCAAGGGTGATCTTAATCCCTGTCTTGCTACTGATGTAGCTATCTCTGATGATGCATCCGTTTACACTTTCACGATCAGAGATGGCGTTAAGTTCCATGACGGTTCAGACCTCGATGCGGCTGATGTCGTTTATTCACTCAAGCGTGCAGCAGGTCTTCTCGAAAATCAGGACGGTACTGCTCTCGTTCAGGAACTCGACCCGATCAAGGACGTAAAGGCAGTTGACGGCAAGGTAGAGGTCACTCTCGAATCCGGCAACACAGAACTCTTAAGCTATTTCACGACAGGCATCATTCCTGAAGGTTACGATAACTGCCAGGCTGCTCCCGTCGGAACAGGTCCTTTCAAGTTCGAGTCATACAATCCCGGCCAGAGCGTTATCCTCGTAAAGAACGAGAATTACTGGCAGAAGGGTCTTCCCTATCTTGATAAGGTTACATTCAAGGTCTGCGCTGATATGGACGCAGGTCTCACAGAGCTTGCAGCAGGCTCCATCGACATCTTCCCTTATCTTACGACTGACCGTGCAAACCAGCTCGACAAATCAAAGTACAACATTCTTTCCAACGGCTCCAACATGGTCCAGATCTTCGCGCTCAACAATTCTGTTGAGCCTCTGAACAACTTGAAGGTACGTCAGGCGATCAACTATGCAGTAAGCAGAAAGGACGTCATCTCCGTAACCATGGACGGTGCAGGCGTTGAGCTTACTACTGCAATGAGCCCTGCCATGGGAAGCTACTACGACAAGTCTCTCGACGGTACTTTCGCTCAGGATGTCGAGAAGGCAAAGGCTCTCCTCGCGGAGGCCGGTTATGAGAACGGCTTTAACATTACATGTACCGTTCCTTCTTCCTACCTGATCCACGTTAACACAGCAGTTGAGCTCGCTTCCGAGCTTAAGGCTGTCGGCATCAACATGGAGATCAAGCAGGTTGACTGGGCTACATGGCTCGATAAGGTTTATACAAACCGTCAGTATGAGACAACAGTCATCGCTCTCACAAGCTCTTATGCCCCCTACGATGTTCTCGACCGTTACCAGTCAGCATCTTCCGGCAACTTCATCAACTACAAGAACGATAAGGTTGACGAGCTTATGGCAAAGATCCCCACTATCGCTGATACCAAGGAAAAGACCGAACTCTACCATCAGGTATTAAAGCTCCTTACGGATGATGCCTGCTCTGTATATCTCCAGGATCCTACGACTATCACTGCCGTATCAACAAGACTTGAAGGATATAACGTTTATCCGATGTATGTTCAGGATATGTCACAGGTAAAGGTCACAGGCAACTGACAAACACTCTGATTCATTACATAAAGGAGCTGTCTGATCTATAGGCAGCTCCTTTTTTCTTTTGATTTATCCGAAAAGCATATATAATGAATTGTTAATTTACGCGATAAAAATAGGGGGATATGGATTTGCAGGGCAAGGCCGGTTATTTTGTCGGTAAAATCATCGAGCTTCTGGTGACACTGCTTCTTGTGTCATTGCTTGTTTTCGCGGCCTTCTCGATCATCCCGGGCGACACAGCGCGAGTAATGCTCGGACCCGAAGCCTCCGAGGCCCAGGTCGATCTCTTAAGGACTCAGTTGGGTCTGGACAGGCCCCTTGCAGTACGCTATTTCTCATGGCTTTTCGGGATCCTCACATTTAATCCCGGCACTTCATATGCATACAACATGAATGTCGGAGAGCTTATCGCGCAAAGGCTCCCCGTTACTGTCGGCATGAGCGCCATCGCAATGGTAATGGTCATCCTGATCTCTTACCCTCTGGCTGTTTTAAGCGCGCGAAAACCGGGACGCTTGGGCGATCAGGTATGCTCGGTAATAGGACATGTCCTCTTTGCGATCCCTCCTTATGTCGCATCGCTCCTCTTGATCCTTCTTGCAAGTTCGGTATTCTCGCTCGTTACCGTCGGCAACTACGTAACACCGTCTGACGATTTCATCGGCTATATAGGATGTCTGCTCCTGCCTTCATTCGCGATAGCCCTTCCCAAGATCGCAATGAGCTTCAAGTTCCTGAGATCTTCGATTATCGAGCAAAGGGCATCTGACTATGTGCGCACTTCCAAGAGCCACGGCCTTTCAGACCTGAAGATACTTGTCCGTCACGTTCTTCCGAACTCCAACGTATCTTCTATCACCATAATCTCGATAATCCTATCCGACATCCTGGGCGGAAGCCTTATCGTCGAGCAAGTCTTCAACCTTCCCGGATTGGGACGCCTCCTGCTGTCGGCTATATCCAGAAGAGACTTCCCGCTCCTTTCAGGGATCGTCTTTTATCTCGCATTCATAACAGTTCTTCTGTACTTCTTATCCGATATTCTGGCCGCCATCACGGATCCCAGGATCAGGCTGAAATAAGGGGGATCTGCAAGTATGGAAACTGTCAGACATAATAAATACAGATCTCCTGAAGCATCCGCCTTCTATGCGGCGGGCCTTGCTCTTTTGGGAATCGTCGTGGTCACTTTTATCATCTCTTTATTCTGGACGCCATATTCTCCCGAAGCGACAGATGCTGCTTCAAAGCTCCTCGCACCCTGCTTAGAGCACCCTTTCGGAACCGATAATTTCGGAAGAGATGTCCTGTCACGTGTTATGTCTGCATCGAAATACACGATCTACATATCTGCCGCAGGCGTAGCGATCGCGCTTATCTTAGGCACGCTCGCAGGCATTCCCGCAGGTTACTTCGGCGGTTATACCGACAAGGGGATAATGCTCCTAGGCAACAGCATAATGTGCTTCCCGGGAATCCTCCTGGCGCTCGTGGCTGTAGCTGTTTTCGGCGCTTCGGTAACCAATGTCATCTGGGCATTGGGCCTTGTCTTCGCACCGACCTTTGCGAGGGTATGCCGTGTCGGCACGATGGAAATAAAAGAATTGGATTATATAACGCACGCGCGCGTAATGGGCGTTAAGCCGTACCGCATCATGGCGATGCATATATTCCCTAACCTGGTTCCCCAGCTCCTTCCGGCAACCGTCATCGGCCTTGCCAACATGACACTGTTCGAATCCGGAATGAGCTATCTCGGACTTGGAGTGCAGCCCCCTGATGCTTCATTCGGAAAGATGTTATCTGACAGCCAGGCATATATCCGCGTTGCGCCCTGGCTCGTCGTATTCCCTGCCCTGATGCTGGTCTTCTACATTCTGGGCCTCTATTTCATTTCAGAGGGACTTCGCGTCAACCTCGCGAAAGGAGGCAAGAGATGACCCGCCACATACACATCGTTAAGGTCCATCACCTGACCCTCTCTTTCCCGACACGCAAGAACCCGAATCCGAAGCCGGTATTGGACGACGTCGATTTCGGAATAAGAGACGGCGAGATATTAGGCCTGATCGGCAATTCCGGATGCGGCAAGACCATGACTTCACTAGCGATCGCAGGACTTCTTCCAGAGAATGCCGAGATCACTTCCGGCTCCATCAAGTTCGCCGGCAAGGATCTTCTTGCAATGAGTCCCAAGGAACGCCGCTCCATGCTCGGAAAAGACATCGGCATGATCTTCCAGGAACCTTCAACTGCATTAGACCCTCTCATGGTCATCGGAAAGCAGCTTGAAGAAGTCCTTACGGCGCATAAAGAAAACCTTCAGTCCAAAGAAGAGCGCCGCAAGGCTATCATCGATATGTTGAAGCTCGTAGGCTTCCCCAATGCCGAAGAGATCATGACTCGCTACCCGCACCAGTTATCGGGCGGCCAGCGCCAGAGGGTCCTCATCGCGGGCGCAGCACTTCTTAAGCCGCGCCTCCTCATCTGTGACGAACCTACTTCATCACTCGATACCGTTACGACCATTTCCATTCTGGAGCTCCTCAAAGAACTCTGCCACAAGCTACATATAACGATTCTGTTCATCTCACACGACCTCTCTGTCGTAAGAGGATTCTGCGACCGCGTCATGGTCATGAGAGACGGTAAGATCGTTGACAGGGATACTGCATCAGAGATCCTTACGAACCCAAGAAATGCCTTCACTGCAGAGCTTCTGACCAACGCCAGACTCGACACGAGGATACTCGGTCTGGAGCCGGTAAAGGTCGACTATGAGAAAGAACCTGTCCTTACTGCGAAGGATATTACTGCAGGTTACGGAAGGACTCTTTTCGAGGGCATAAAGAATAAGAAAGCTAAAGACAGCGGCACCAACATGGTCCTCAAGGGCGTTTCCCTTGATGTCTATCCGAACGAGATCTTAGGCCTTATCGGCGGCTCAGGTTCCGGCAAGACCACGCTTATCAGATCACTGTTAGGTCTTCTGCCCCATTCAGGAACCGTCAATATCAGGAGCGACAGGATCGGCGTGATCTTCCAGGATCCCGTATCCTGCCTGAACCCTGCTCACACGATCAAGTGGCACATGCTGGAAGCCCTGAATGCTTCTTCACGTGCAAAGGAGATCAAGGGCAGCGGCACGTGGCAAGAGCGCAAAGCCGGAGTCCTTAAGCGCATCATTGAAGTTCTTGATATATGCGGTCTTGAAGAAAAGCATTTAATGCGCCACCCAAACGAACTGTCGGGCGGCCAACGTCAGCGTGTAGCGATCGCAATGTGTCTTATCCAGGATCCGTCGCTCATCATCGCGGATGAACCATTCTCTTCCCTTGATGCAAGTTCCTCGGCTGAGCTCTTAAAACTCGTAACCGACATCAACAGAGAGCAGCATACAGCGTTCCTTCTTATCACGCACAATATCCACATCGTAAGACAGATCGCGCCCAGAGTCATAGTCATGAGCGACGGCGTGATCTGCGAAGAAGGCATAACGTCAGATGTGCTGAACGATCCAAAGTCTGAAGCTGCTTCCGCACTTCTTGCAGCCGAGCGTCAGATACACGGAAGCTTCTCCTGATCTTTCCCGTAAACGCAAGACAGGCTGCTCCGAAGAGCAGCCCGCCTCAAGGGTGATCTATATAAAGTGATGTCACTTTATGTCTGATTTTACTGTTCACAAAGATATATTAATATCCTTTAATTGAAACGACTTTCGCAGAACCTGACGAAGTATATATTCTTGCGCCAATGTTTGTTTGATTTGGATCAGTTACAGTAAGCGTAACTGTTTTTCCACTATGTGTTTCAACGCAATTATCAACTCCATTAAAACCTTCTATATTACCGTCACATTCTATAACTATTTCAACTTTCTTATAACCTTGGCTACTCCATCCGTTAGGCAGTGGTGTATTTGCAATAACTACATTTCTACCCCAATTATCAGTCTTTACAGTAGAATCAGGAAGGTCCTTAAGATTTGTCTGAGGACCGCCGCCTGACGAAATCGTAGTAGTTGTTGTCGCTTCAGTTTCCTCTGAGGTTGTAGTAGTTCCTTCTGTTTCTTTAGATGTTTCTGTAGTTCCAGTATTTACAGGTACTGTTGTAGGTGTAGGCGTAGGTGTAGGCGTGTTTGTTGGTTTAGCCGGTTTGTACAAGGTTACATCAAAGAAATTCGCTGCGTCCTTTGTTAGCTCATCGATCTCTTCCCAGGCTTGTGCTTCGAATAAATCCTTGCCGTCCTCACCAACGCCGTGTCTTCTGTTAACTTCGTCGGAATTCTTTCTTGCGTTTTCAAGTGTAACTGCAACGCCAACGAATGCGGCTGATGCAACTATGACCATGATGGCTACTACGATGATGATTTCAGTGAGGGTAAAGCCCCTCTTGCTAACTCTCATTTTTTTCATATAGATCACACTCCCTTGAATCAACTTCTTCGCTGATACCATCATTATAAGGGAGCAATTTTTGACAAATCAATCACCAGATTATTGAAATTATGAGAGTGTTTTGAACAATATGTTACAAACAGTTAAACTGATTTTGTCGAAATGAGCTTTTGGGCTTCAATAATCAAAGAGTCCTTATTATTGGGGCATTCCCCGTCCAGATAAAGTTCGAAAAGCTGCGATAAGATCTCACCGACCATGGGACCTTCTTTAACTCCCAGCGAAATTATATCCTTTCCGCTGATAGCAAGATTTGTTATATCAAAGACCGCACCCGATGCTTTGAGATCCTCAGATATGGCATTCAGCTCCTCCAGCCTCTTAAGGCGGTTCTGTCCCAAAGGTGAATGTGCGAGGATATCCGCTCTCTGCAGGACCTTAAGTTTATCAAGGATCTCCATGGGATACTGACACATGAATCTATGGACCTTTATCCTGTCAGGTTTAAGATAAGTATCGTGAAGTCTTACCAGAAGGCAGACATTACTGACAAACTGTTTGGAGCATTTAAGTCCTGTAAGGACCCGCTCCGTGATGGCTTCGCTTACGGCAGGATGACCTTTCATATGGCCTGTGCCGTTCTCAAGAACGAAGCATTCCGGCTTCCCCAGGTCATGAAAGAGCGCTGCCATGGCAAGCTCAGGATCTCGTCCCTGACCTTCAACAAACGGTATCTCAGAAAGAACATCAAGCGTATGCTCCAGGACATCCCTGTCGTGGAATTCCGATCTCTGATCAAAACCCCTGCATACAGCTATCTCCGGAATTATGACGCTCATCACCTTCCATCCGATCCTGATTGCCTGTGGCGCATACCTGCCGGTTACTATCCCTACGAGTTCAGAGGCGATCCTCTCGCCTGATATATTCTTTAATTCCCCGCAATGGGTCTCCATCGCATGAAGTGTTTCCGGTTCGATATCAAACCCCAGCCGTGAACAGAATCTGATGCCTCTTAAGATCCTCAACGCATCTTCCTCAAAGCGTTCTGCCGGATCTCCTACTGTTCTTATGATGTGCTTTGCGGCATCAGTCACTCCGCCTTCGGGATCATGGATAACACCGTCGGCATCCATGTACATCGCGTTTATAGTAAAGTCTCTTCGTCTGACATCTTCTTCGATCGTTGTCTTGAACGAAACATCATCCGGTCTTCTCATATCCGAATAGAAACCGTCTTCGCGGAAAGTCGTTACTTCGACATTGCAGCCCTCTGTTATGGCAGTCACCGTACCGTGTTTTATTCCATTATCGTAATGAGCCAATCCTGCTCTATTGAAGATATCCAAAGTCTCTTCAGGTCTTGCGGAAGTAGCCACGTCATAGTCGTGAGGTTCCGTTCCCAAAACGATATCACGCACTGCGCCGCCGGCCACGTAAGCCTTGTGGCCTTCGTTTTCGAGCAATCTCAAAATATTGCCCACATAATCAGGGATCCTTTTTTCTGTCTCAGGAACTTCTTTCATATTTTTATTATAGCAGAGCAGGGTTGTTGCCGTGCGAATCGTCATATTCTTGAAATAATATATACGCACGTGTTTAGTTATAATGAATTTGTTTGCTGTCAAACGTTCTTTATTTATTTTCATTTGGAGGGATAATATGTTCTTCACGAGAAAGCCTTATCAGATTGATTCCGTCTATTACGTCGACAACACATTAAGGATCGGCTGTGACTGCCAGGCGTTTTCAGAAACTCTCACCGGCTGTAAAGACTGCTTCAAGGATGCGAAAGGAAGGATCACCCTTTCCGTCTTCTCGCCTGCAAGCAACATAATCTCAATAAAAGTATTGAGCCATCACGCTGAACCTAAGACAAAAGGTTATTCCGTAATAGATCTCTCTCCTTCCGGATTCGGAACACTTGATGATTCAGGCGAATACTTCGTGTTTAAGAGCGGACATCTTGAAGCAAGGATCAGCAAGAAGATCTTTGAGATCAAGTTCTTCTACTGCGGCACAGAACTTCTGAAACAGAACGCAAACATGCCGATCTACTACAAGACCGACTCAGGTTCCGAGAGCTACTATACGCTTTCTTCAAACGCCATTCTCGGTGCTTCGGTCGATCTGAAGCCGAAGGAAAACATATACGGACTCGGTGGTGCCGGCGCTTCGATCATCCGCAACGGACAGATCGTTAAGTGCAACACGATTGAATCCAGAGCCGGCGCGGAGCATATTCCTTTCATCCTCTCCGGTTCCAGATACGGCTTGTTCGTTAATACGAACCGTCCCGTCACTTTCGATGTCGGTTCCGACAGCGGCACCTTAAACTTCGAAGTTGAAGGCGAGGAATTGGAATACAGCATCATCGCAGGCGACACTTCCATGCAGATCCTTGAGATCTTCAGCCAGCTTAACGGCCGTATCCCTGCACTCTCATATTCTACAGGCGGTATCTCAGTCGCATTAAATGACGATGAGAAACTGACCGCGCAGCAGATCCTTGATGCAGTAAAGAATGCAAGAGCAGCAGGCGTCAACATAAAAGAGCTCTGGATCGGAAACTCATGGCGTCCTGATTATGCCCCTTACGGCTTTACCTTTGACGCTGTCAGATTCCCGGATCCCGGCGGGTTTGCAAAGACAATTGCCGATATGGGTATCATTCTCGGTCTGTCAGTAAATCCCTTCGTATCCGAGAGAGCACCGGAATTCATCGAACTCCTGGACTCCGGTCTCCTTGTATCGTTCCCTGACGGCAGAGCAGTTCTCTGTGATGCCGAGAAGGGCGGCGTTGCCATGCTCGACCTCAACATTCCCGAAGCAAGAAGCTGGTTCATCAACGCATGTTCCGCACTCGCAAGAGAAGGCTTCTCTGTTTTCGAATCCAACTACACATATTCAATGACGCAGGCCTTCGAAAAAGCATGCGGCAAGCGTGATTATCTCTTAAACTTCACGAGCATCCTCAATTCCGCTTTGAGCGATGTATCCGCAAGAGAGCGCGGCCGCTACGGGTCATTCATAATCGCCGATTCCATAAGCTCAGGCGACCAGCAGTCACCCTACAGCAATATCTACACTACGTTGAAGGCTGATTACTGCGATCTCAACGCTGCGATAAAGAATGCGGTCTCTTATGGTCTTACCGGCTTTGGAGGCCTCAACATCGATATTCCCGAACAGGAGCTCAACGATCCCAGGCTCTTCGACCGCTATGTCGGGTTCGCTTCTTACGTTCCGCATTCCAGATTCAAGGGCACATTGAGATTCCTTGAGAATGCAAGAACGTTGGAATCGCTCAAGGCATTCTCCGCTATCAGAACAGGTCTTGCACCTTATAACTATTCAAGTCTTTGCGAGAGCGTAAAATACGGTACTCCCGTTATCAGGGCTATGTCACTTGAATTTACAGGAGATCCCGTTGCCGAGACGATCGATTCCCAATATATGCTCGGCGCATCGCTCCTGGTAACGCCTGTTGTCACACCCGGTGACAGTGTAAGAGTCTATATCCCGGCCGGCATATGGACTGACTTCATGACTCACGAGAAGATCCAGGGTCCCCGCTTTATCACACGCAAAGTAATTGCCAATTCAGTTCCGGTATTCGCACGTCCCAATTCGATCATCCCTACAAGGACGCCTGATTCCAACAGCGGCATCGGCTCACTCGACAACCTTACATTTACCTGCTTCGGCTTAAGTCAGGGCGCACCTGCCGCATGCGAGGTCTTCGCTGACGGCGGACAGGCATCAGGCATAATATCTGCCGAAGTATCAGGAAACAAGATCATTGTACGCACCCAGAATCTGGGCGGCACAAAGCATCTTATCCTCTCAGGGATCTTCAATGTGGTCGGACTGTCCGAATCAGTGCCGGAGAAACTCAGCTACGGCACATCCATCGAATTCTTAAGCAACGAGCTCGTTATAAGCTTAGGCTAAGGGAACCGAATCAAAGAAGTCGATAAGATCTTTAAAATACTCTTCCTTCACGGGCTCATTCTGGATCTCGTGACGGTAAGGGCCGTAGCTCTTTGACTTCAGATTTGCACCTGCATCCTTCATCCTGGCGATGACCTTTTCGACACCTTCGGCGTAGCTTCCTACAGGATCATCATCGCCGTAAGTAAAGAAGCATGGACGGTCAGGGATAAGCGCATACGCTTCTTCGCTCTGCATGAACCCGATAAGCCCGAACAGAGTCTTGAAGCCTTCGCCCGTAAAGTAGAAACCGCACATCGGATCGTCGATATACTTCTGAACCTCTTCCGGAACTGTGGACAGCCAGTCGTAACTCGTCTTCGGGTCCTTGATACGCTTTGTATAGCTTCCGAAAGCAATGAGGCTTAAGAGCTTGTTCTTTTTCCTGGCCCCTCCGAAAACGCAAGCAGTGCTTGCAAGGAATTTGCCCATGCCGACGGCGGGATTAGGACCCATTGTCGATGAGAAAACAAATCCGTCGAATCTTCTGCTGTATCTCGGCGTCGAAAAGATCGATCTTACAACAAATGAACCCATCGAGTGTCCGTAAAGGATATATTTGAGCCCTTCTCTGCCGAAGCGCTCGACTGCATATTCGTGAAGCCCCATCTCATCCGTAAGGATCACCTTCCATGCGTCTTTTACGCCGCCGAAGTAACCCTTGGGGTATCCGGCATCCTTATTGAGATAATATGTCTGTCCGTGTCCTGGCATGTCCATTCCGCAGACATGGTAGCCTGCCTCATTGAACTTTTGGATCATCTCTTCGTAGCGCTCCAGATATTCTGCCATTCCGTGGCAGATCTGAACGACGCCTTTGATCACGGGAGCTGATGACGGATAAAAGAATGCGGCGATCTTAAATCCTTTTCCGATCGAACTTATGAATTCTTTTCTCTCGGGATTAAGTAATGACATAAGGGGCCTCCTTATCTTCTCCTTCTGCCTCTCATAAGCAGGAGTCTCATAAGTGTCAGTGCAGCACTCGCAAGTGCCACGGCGTATGTGTCACCTGCTGCCCAGAGCACGCTCCTGGCAGCCTTATACTGATCGTCAGATACCCACCCGAATTCCTTCATGGCCTTGAGGCCTCTTCTGCTCGCGTCACGCTCGATAGGAAGTGTGACCAGATAGAATACAAATACAACTGAATAAAGAACTATGCCTAAGGTGCTGATATAGTAACCCATATTGCTCATTTCAAGGCTTTTTGCGGCATACATGATGACAACACCGATTATCGCGATCCAGACACTGATCTTGGAAGTAATGCTTGCGACAGGAGCGATTACCTGGCGTACTTTATAAAGTGCCATGCTCGAATGTGCCTGACATGCATGTCCGCATTCATGTGCGGCAACGGCAACTGCAGTAATCGAATTCCTGCCGTAAGTTGTCTCTGAAAGATTGATCGTCTCTTCCTTCGGATTATAGTTATCGGTCATCTCGCCGCGTGTTGCCTGAATGGTTACGCCATAGACCTCATTTGATGAGAGCATCTCCCGGACGCAGGTGTTGGCATCCTTGCCGCTTGCAACCGGAACATTGCTGTATTTTTTTACCAACCTGTTAAGTCTTCCTCTTACGATAAGGCTCCAGATCATGATAGCGATGGCAAAAATATAGAATAAGAAACTGTAATCCCCAAGATCATAAAACCGGTACATGTCGTCCTCCTTATTCTTATCAGAGTGCTCTTATGTGAATATTCTATCACCTTTCCGCAGCAGATTTCACTCACTGGAAGATGCCGCTTCTTTAAATTGATTTTTATTTAATTTTCCATACAATAAGAAACAATAATAAAAATTAATGAATTTTTATATTGCCACGGTGCCTGCTGTTTGGTATGCTACCATACAAGTAGGACCCATGAACGGATCCTTTGCGTAACCGTTCATTAAGGAGGATTAAGGATATGTTTGAGATAATTACCAAGAAGATGCTTGGCCCCAAAGTCTTTCTGATGGAAATAATGGCTCCCATGGTTGCGAAAAAAGCCATGCCCGGCCAGTTCCTGATCGTAAGGGCTGATAAGGACGGCGAGAGGATCCCTCTTACCGTTTGCGACTTTGACAGGAATACGGGCATCATTACTATCGTTTACCAGACAGTCGGCGCTGAGACCGAGAGAATGAGCAGGATGAATGAGGGCGAATGCTTTGCAGACGTCGTAGGTCCTCTTGGAAATCCCTCTGACCTCGTTGATCTCCCCATAGAAGAACTCAAGGCTAAGAAGATCTTATTCATCGCAGGCGGTGTCGGAACCGCTCCCGTCTATAACCAGCTCAAGTGGCTCCACGACAACGGTGTCGAGGTCGACTGCATCCAGGGCGCAAGGACCAAGGAACTCCTTATCTTCGAAGACGAGATGAAGGCTGTCACAAAGAATCTGTATTTCGCAACTGACGACGGCTCCTACGGAATCCACGGCAACGTATGTGTAGCGCTCCAGAAGCTCTGGGATGAGGGCGTCCGCTACGATCACTGCGTAGTCATAGGCCCTGTCATCATGATGAAGTTTGCATGCCGGCTCACAAAACAGCTCGGCATCCCCACAGTCGTTTCCATGAATACAATCATGGTCGACGGCACCGGCATGTGCGGCGCCTGCAGGCTTTTAGTAGGCGGTGAAGTAAAGTTCGCATGCGTTGACGGTCCTGAATTCGACGGACATGCCGTTGATTTCGACCAGGCGCTGCAGCGTTCACGCCTCTACAAGACACAGGAAGGCGAGCTTATGTTAAGGCTCACCGAAGGCGACACCCACAGCGGCGGCTGCGGAATGTGCTCATAAGGGGGATAAGATAATGGAATTTGATGTAATGAAGAAAGTACCGGTCGCTGAACAGGATCCTCAGATCCGCGCCACAAACTTTGACGAGGTCTGCCTCGGCTATACAAAGGAAGAAGCAGTTCTGGAAGCATCCCGCTGCCTTAACTGCAAGAATGCCCGCTGCATGCAGGGATGCCCCGTATCGATCAACATACCGGGCTTCATTTCAAAGGTTAAGGATGGAGACATCGAGGGCGCATATAATGTCATCTCCCTCTCCTCTTCACTACCTGCGGTATGCGGCCGTGTATGCCCCCAGGAGACACAGTGCGAGGCTCAGTGCATAAGAGGAGTTAAGGGTGAAGCAGTATCCATCGGACGTCTCGAGAGATTCGTCGCAGACTCCGCAAAGGAAATGGGCATCAAGCCTCAGCTTCCTTCAGACATGGTAAAGAAGGGCAAGAAAGTAGCAGTCATCGGCGCCGGCCCTTCAGGACTCACCTGTGCAGGCGACCTTGCCAAGATGGGTTATGACGTAACGATCTTCGAAGCTCTGCACAAGGCAGGCGGCGTTCTTGTCTACGGCATCCCCGAATTCCGTCTCCCCAAGGAGAAGGTAGTTGCAAAGGAAGTCGAGAATATCAAGGAATTGGGCGTAAAGATCGTGACTGACGCAGTCATAGGACGTTCGCTTACAATCGATGATCTTTTCGAGAACGAGGGATTCTCAGCAGTATTCATCGGATCCGGCGCCGGACTCCCCCGCTTCATGAATATTCCCGGCGAGCAGGCCCTGGGCGTATTCTCCGCTAACGAATACCTCACGAGATCGAACCTCATGGGCGCTTTCTCGCCCGATTCCAGAACACCTATCATGAGAGCCAAGAAGGCTGTTATCGTAGGCGGCGGAAATGTTGCCATGGACGCAGCACGTACTGCAAAGAGACTCGGAGCTGAGGTCCACGTTGTTTACAGAAGATCAGAGGCCGAGCTCCCTGCCCGTGCCGAAGAAGTACATCACGCAAAAGAGGAAGGCATCATCTTCGACCTCCTTACAAACCCTGTCGAGATCGTTGCTGATGAGAACGGCTGGGTAAAAGGCTGCACATGCATCCGCATGGAACTTGGCGAACCTGACGCTTCCGGCAGAAGATCACCGGTGCCGGTCGAAGGTTCTGAATTTACTATCGACTGCGATGCGGTCATCATGTCACTCGGCACATCACCTAACCCTCTTATCAAGAAGACGACTGCAGGACTCGAGGTCAATAAGCGCGGCGGCATAATCGTCAATGAAGCTGAAATGACATCAAGAGCCGGTGTTTTCGCAGGCGGTGACGCAGTAACGGGCGCCGCAACGGTCATCCTCGCGATGGGTGCGGGCAAGGCTGCCGCAAAGGGCATCGACGAGTATCTTTCAAAGCAGTAAGCTTATAACCGGCTGTTTATTATGGGCGTCCTTAACAGGGCGCCCTTTTTATGTCTGCGAAAAAAAGACCCGTACTCAAACGAGCACGGGTCCAAAAGTATCTGTTTTATTTCAACTTATGCGTTGCAGATGATGGAGAAATCCTCAGCCTTGAGGGAAGCGCCACCTACGAGACCGCCGTTGATGTCAGGCTGAGCGAAGAGGCCTGCAGCGTTCTTTGCATTGCAGGATCCGCCGTACTGGATCGTGATAGCCTCAGCGCACTTAGGGCAGTAGAGCCCAGCGATTACGCCACGGATGAACTTGCAAACTTCCTCAGCCTGCTCGTCTGTAGCTGTCTTGCCTGTGCCGATAGCCCAGATAGGCTCATAAGCGATCGTGATCTGGCAGAG